>Ga0310343_10001672_pt1 | contig 11488 bp, 10 predicted proteins | sample HC15DNA2025_MG_FD_203519 | JGI IMG/M metagenome (GOLD analysis project Ga0310343, IMG submission 203519) | Marine microbial communities from station ALOHA, North Pacific Subtropical Gyre - HC15-DNA-20-25_MG | ecosystem: Environmental > Aquatic > Marine > Oceanic | place: Pacific Ocean: North...
GATAAATCTAAATCTATATTACTAAAATATTTATCTTGAAAACTACTATTTTGTGTACTATCTATTAAATGTGTTAATATTCCTATTATTTCTCTGCCTTGTTCTGTTCTACTTACTTTATCTAATTCATCTATAAAAATTATTGGATTCATACATTTATGCTCCATCAAAATATCTACTATTTTTCCCCAAGTAGATCCAACATATGTGTAATTATGTCCGTCTAATATACTACCATTAGAAGAACCACCTAATGCTATAAATGAAAATGGTCTAGAAACATCATTTATATCTTTTAAACATTTTGCAATACCTTTTTTTGCTAATGATGTTTTTCCTATGCCTGGTGCACCTTCAAAACCAAAACAATAACCTGTTTTTTCACCATTTATCCATTGACCTATTAATCTTTCTATTTGAATTTTGGCATTTTTATGACCATGAACAGCATTATCTAAAATAGTATTAAAAGAGCCAATATAATCTATAATTTCTTTATTTTTTGAATTTATTTTTAAAATGTTTTTTTCTATTTTAAGAATATTATTTATTATATTTTTTTTATCTATTGATTCAAACAATATAATTATTTCTTTTAATAAATTAGTATTTTCTTTATTTTTTTCTAAAAATAAAGTTGTTTCATTTTTTAATTCAATTATTGTACCTTTATTATTTAATTGATTTAAATTGTATTTTTTATTAATTATATTTATTGATTCTATTATATACAACAAAGGTTTTTTCTTATTATTTATTAAATTTAATATATAATTGAAAATAGTAAAGTATATTGAAGTACTTTTTTTTTCAAGTTTTTTTATAATATTCATTATTTCTAATGAATTATATTTTTTATTTACTACGTTTTTTCTAGTATATTCAATAAATTCTTTTAATTCTGTGATTTCAATATTATTTGTATCTATAATATTTAATATTTCAATTAAATTATTAAAATTACTTATTATTTCATTATGTTTTTTAAATATATATTCTTCTTTATATATTCCAAATGGTATTTTTAATAATCCATCTAAATATTGTCTTGATTTAGAACCAGAATCTTCAGATTTAGATTTAATTTCTTTTAATTTTTGCATTGCTTTTTCTTTTATATTATCATTAACTTTCATTAAACATATTTGTTGTTCTAATGGTATTTTATTATTATCAATATTAGATAATTTATTTGTATATTCTATTGTAGTATACATTGCATTTTTAAATACCTTTTTACAATACCAAGGTAAACTTTCATATATTGATTTTTGAATATCAGAATCATAACTACTACTTGTATCACTTGATAATAAATCATATAGTAAATAAGAAATATATTGGAATTCTTGTTTCTTTGTATTTATTAATAATTGTATTAATAAACTGCGTTGTCCAAATAAATCATTGCTAATAAAATCTTGTACTATTGAATTTATTGGTTTTTGATCATTACTTAAATTTTGACCCATTATGTAAATATATTTATTAATTAATTCAAAATTACTATATATTAAATAATCTTTTAAATTTAATATATTTGTATAATTATTCCAACATTCTTCATCGTAATTATCATTGCTTTTAAAATTATTATTATTTAAATATTCTAATAAATCATTATATTTATTAGATAAAAATTTATATTTAATATTATTCATTAAAATATTATCACATATACAATTAACTGTTAACGTTTTTTTACTATCTATATCATGAATTACTATTTTAATTCCATTAACTCTTAAAATAAAATTTGTAGTAACACGCATTAAATCAAAACATTCAAACATATCACTATCTTCTAATATTATTTTGTCATCTATTATTTTATTTTTTTGAATTTCTTTTGGAATAATATTTTTATTTTTTTTATTGTTCCAATTTAATATTTTATAACTTATTGGATGAACATATTTTTTTAATAATTCATAAATACTATGATATTTATTATTATTTAATATATAATTTTCAATAAAATTATAACTTAAACATATTTTTAATAAATATTCAAAATTATAAATACCATAATTTTTTATAATTGTAGATAAAGTATTATTTATATACTGCAAATCATTTAATATATTATCTTCACCTATTGTAGCTATTAAATTCATAACTTTTTCCAATGATTCAATACAATTATTATAATCATTATTTGTAATAATATTTAATAATTTATATTTATTTATACCTTGATATATATTTTCAATTACGCAATTATAAAATAATATTTTATTATCATAATTATTATTCATAATTTAAATATATATTATTAATATAATTATTATTAAATATAAATTTAACTATTAATATTATATTTAAAAATTGATAAAAATAATATTAATAATATTAATATTAATATTATTATGGGTATTCCTTATTATTTTAGTTATTTAATACAAACACACAATAAAATTATTAATAAACTTCAAAATATTAATAATATAGATAATTTATTTTTAGATAGTAATTCTATTATTTATGATTCTATTAATTTTGACAATTTTGAAAATAAAAGTCAATTTGAAAACTTTATAATACAAAATGTTATTAATAAACTTGAAAATATAATAAAAATAATTAATCCAAAAAGAAATATATATATTGCATTTGATGGTATTCCACCATTAGCAAAATTAAGTCAACAAAAAAATCGAAGATATAAATCATTTTATCAAGCAACATTATTTAAAAAAACTATATTATGGGATACATCTTCTATTACTCCTGGAACAAATTTTATGAAAAATTTAGATTTATCAATATATAATTATTTTAAAAATAAATATAATAATTTAAATATTATAATATCTTGTTCTGATATTCCAGGTGAAGGTGAACATAAATTATTTAATTATTTACGAAATAATAAAAATAATGATTATAATACTGTTATTTATGGTATGGATGCTGACTTAATTATGTTATGTTTAAATCATCTAAATTTATGTAAAAATATTTATTTATATAGAGAAACTCCTCATTTTATAAAATCATTAAATAATGATTTAGATCCTAATGAAAACTATTTAATACATATTAATATTTTAGCCGAAGAAATTTATAAAACAATTACTAATAATAATTCTAATAATGCTAATAATGCTAATAATGATAATTTTTATCATAAGATTAAAGATTATATTTTTATATGTTTCTTATTAGGTAATGATTTTATGCCACATTTTCCATCATTAAATATTAGATTAACAGGATTCACTATTTTATTAGAACTTTATAAAGAATTATTTAATGATTCTAATTATATTAGTTATAATAAACAAATCAATTATAAAAATTTAAAATTATACATAAAAAAATTAGCAGAAAATGAAGAAAATTTTATAAAAGAAATTTATAGTATAAGAGAAAAAAAATCTAAAAAATTTTATCCTGAAAATAACGATGAAGAAATAGAAAAAAAATTTATTGAAACGCCCAGTTGGGAAAGAAATATTGAAAAATTTATTAATCCATATGAAAAAGAATGGGAATTTAGATATTATTATTCTCTTTTTGATATAAATATTGATAATAATAAAGATTTTATTTCAAAATTATCACATAACTATGTACAAACTTTATTATGGACTTACAATTATTATAATTCTGATTGTACTAATTGGACACATACTTATAATTATAATTATCCACCATTATTAATAGATTTATATAAAGCTATACCATATTTTGAAAGTGAAATATTATTAGAAAAAAATGAAAATATTATTCATTCACAATTGCTTTTAGCATATGTTCTACCAAAACCTTCTTTAAATCTATTACAACCTAATATAAAAGAATATTTATTAAAAAATTATAATAATTATTATAAAGAAAATTATAAATTTCAATATGCATTTTGCAAATATTTTTGGGAATCACATGTTATTTTTCCGCACCTTAATTTTGAAGAATTTTCAAAAAATATAAATAAACTAATTTCCTAATTAGGAAATTATGGGGGGATACGCCATCCACTAGGGGATTTTTGACATTTTTTTTTTGTTACCATTTATCGTAACACTAAAAAATATAGAAAAATCATGGTTTGTTTTTTTTTAAAAAAAGATTTATCAAATTTTTTGAAATTGGACATAAAAATAAATGTCCATTTTTAATATATATAACACTTTATAAAAATCAAAAATTTTTTGTCTTAATTTTTCATTTTTTTACATTTTGAAATCTTAAAGGTTTGAAAATATATTTTTTTTCAATATTTTTTTTGTGACCATACTTTTTTTTGTATAAAATAAAAAAATTTAGAGAATTTTTATATACCATTATTATAAAAAAAATGGTATATGAAAATTCTCAAAAATTCTCAACAAAATTTTATTGTGAAAAGTGTGACTATTATGCTAATAGAAAAAGTGATTTATTAAAACATTTTAAAAGCAATAAACACAATGATACTAAAAATTCTCAAAATGATACTAAAAAATTCTCAATTAAATGTGAATGTGGAAAAGTTTATAAATTTAACTCAGGCTTTTATCGTCATAAAAAAAATTGTACATTTGTAAAAAATGAAACCATAATTTTAGAAGACAGCAGTAATAATAATGTAAGTATTAATAAAAAAAATATAAATGAAACAGTCAATTGTTTAAAAGAAGATGATTATAAAAATATGTTTTTAAAATTATTAGATGAAAATAAAGAATTTAAAGATATTTTAATAAAACAACAAACTCAAATAGGTCAATTAATACCAAAAATAGGGAATAATAATATTAATAATGTTAATAATGTAAATCAAAAATTTAATATAAATATATTTTTAAATACACATTGTAAAGATGCATTAAATATTGATGAATTTGTTAAAAATATTGATATCAATTTAGATGATTTAGATTATACAAAAAATAATGGATTAGCTGAAGGAATTAGTAATGCAATTATACAAAATATGAGCAAATTAAGTTTATACGAGAGACCTTTGCATTGTACTGATACAAAAAGGGAAACTTTATATATAAAAAATGAAGATGCATGGGAAAAAGATGAAAGTAAAAGTAAGATTAAAAAAGCAATAAAAGATGTATCTGATAAACAATTTAAAAGTATAAAAAAATGGACAAATATTAATCCAGATTTTCAAGAAGATGATAACAAACAAGAATATTTTGCAAAAGTATTATCCGTTTTAGGAAAAGATATTGGAGAAGTTGATGATAAAGTAATCAAAAAAATATGCAATAATTATAATTTGAAAAATTTAATAAAAGATTAAATAATTTTGTAATAATAAGTATATTTAATATAAAATTATTTATTTAGTTTATATAATTTACTTCATGGAAAATGTAGATTTAAATATTGATAATTATGATTATGAAGACATATTAAATTTATTTAGTCTAGATCAAGATTTTGGAGAGAATGGTTTAAAAAATGCTAAAAAAATAGTATTAGCAACTCATCCAGATAAATCAGGTTTAAATAAAGAATATTTTTTATTTTTTAGTAAAGCTTATAAAATTTTAAATTTTGTATATACTTTTAGAGAGAAAGGCAATAATTGTGAAAGAAAAAATATAAATTATGAAAATACAGATTATATATTAAATAATGATGAAAATAATAAAGAATTAATTAATCAACTTAGAGAAAAAAAAATTTTAAATCCTCAAAATTTTAATAAATGGTTTAATGAATTATTTGAAAAAGTTAAAATTAATAATGAATATGAATCAAATGGTTACGGAGAATGGTTACAAGATCATCAAGAATATACAAATAATACAGAAAAAAATCTTTCAAAAATGCATGAAGAAATTAATATAAAAAAAGAAGAATTAAGGTCAAAACAATTATCAAAATATAATAAAATTAATGAATTTAATAATAATGAATATTGTGATTTAACAAATTCTAATGTAGATAGTTATTCATCTGGAATGTTTAGTAAATTACAATTTGAAGATTTAAAAAAAGCACATACTGAAAGTGTAGTACCCGTTAGTCATAAAGATTATAATAATAAATATTCTAATATTGATAATATTAGAAATGAGAGAAATCAACAAAATATTACACCATTATCTATTAAAGAATCAAATGATTATTTAAATTCAGAATATAATAATAATAATTATATTAGTTCTCAACGAGCATTTAAATTAGCAAAACAAGAAGAAGAAATTGAAAAAAAAAATAATATATGGTGGTCAAATTTAAAAACACTTAAATAAATATATTAATTTATATTATATATAATATATAATATGAATTATAATAATTTAGTAATAAGCATTTTAATATTACTTGCTGCTGGATATATTTATAATAAATTTAAAATTAATATAGATAAACACGATAATTTAGAAGAAGTTAATATTATTAAAAAATATTTATTAAATGAAACTAATGATATTAATGTTAATAAAATAAATAATAAGCCTATTATTTGGATACATATAGATTACAATATTAATTCTAGAAAATGGGAATCTTTTGGTTCAAGAAATACCACTAATTTAAATCAAGATTATTTATATTTAACAATTCGTACTATTATTAAACATTGTAGTAATTATTTTAATATAATATTAATAAATGATGACTCATTTAAATTATTATTAGAAAATTGGAATATTGATTTAAATAAACTTTCTGATCCACAAAGAACATATTTTAGAAAATTAGCTTTAATAAAAATATTATATAATTATGGAGGATTATTAATAGAACCTTCTTTTATTATGCTAAAATCACTTGACAAAATATATAAAAAAGTTTTAAATACAAAAAAAATATGCGTTGGAGAATTTTCAAATACTTCTGCTAACAGCCATAATATAAAAACTATGCCATCTTTAAGTTTAATAGGTTGTATTAAAAATTGTGAAAAAATGAAAGAATTTGATAACTATTTAGCACTTCTTTTGAGCAAAAATTATACAGATGAAATAAATTTTGAAGATCAAATTAATAAATGGTTATTTAATGAGACACAAAATAATAATATTAATTATATTGATGGAAAATATATTGGTACAAAAGATAATAAAAATAATATATTTCAATTAGATGCTTTATTAGGAACTACTAAATTAAATTTAAATGAAAATGCATATTGTTTATATATACCAAGAAATGAATTATTAAAAAGAAATAATTATAGTTATTATGCATATTTAAATAATGAAGAAGTATTAAATGCAAATGTTAATATTAGTAAATATTTGTTATTAGCATTATAATATTTTTTTTAATGATTCTTGTGCTTCTTTTGATAATTTTTCAGGATAATTTATATTAAATTTTATTATTAAATTACCACTATAATTATTTCTTGAAAAACCTATATTATTAAGTATTTTTTCACTATTATGATGAATAATAATATCTTTATTAATAATTTTATATGTTTTATTATTTAAATATTTAAAATTATGTTCAAAACCAATCAATGATTCTTTTAAATTAATATTTATATAATAATATATATCTAGTCCATTACGAGTATATAAATCATGTTCTAATAAAAAAGTATGAATTTTAACATTACTTTTATAATTATTATAAATATTTCCTTTATTTTCAATAATTATTATTTCATCATTATCAAGTCCTTTTGGTATTTCAATATATATTGTTTCTTTTTCTTGTTTTATTAAATTATTATACATTATATCTCTTTGAATTACAATAGGTATATTTGATCCATTATATGCTTGTTCAAAAGTTATTTCTATGTTAACAATAATATCTTCTTTAAATTTATTATAAATAATACCATAATTGTTATTTTCAAGATTATTTTCAAGATTATTTTCAAAATTATTTTGAACATTATTTTGAACATTATTTTGAAGATTATTGTATAAGATTAAATCATTATTTATAGGATTTTTATTTATATCAAATATTATTGTTTCATAAGCATGGGTAATTTTATTAAATAAGTCTTTATTATTTATATTTTTATCAGGGTGATATTTTAAACTTAATTTTCTATACGCTTTCTTAATTATTTCAATATTATTAGTTTCATCTATTTCTAATAATTTGAAATATATATTTTTATTTGATACCATATAATAATAATAATATATAAACTTAAATATTTTATATATTATTATTTATTACGAAAAATAAAAAATGAGTTATCAATTAATTAATAAATATAAACCAAAAGATCTTGAAGATATAAATTTGGATAAATATTCAAAAAATATAATAAATATGTATATGAAAAATAATAAATACAATTTTATTATTCAAGGTAATATATGTTCTGGAAAAAGCAGTTTAATTAATATTTTAATAAATAAATACTATAATATTAATAGTAACAATATTAATAATAATCTTAATAATAATCCAGATATATTATATATAAATTTATTAAAAGATTATGGAATTAATTATTATAGAAATGAAATTAAAAATTTTTGTAATATAAATAATTTTACAAATAATAATAAAAAAAAAACTATAGTAATTGATGATATAGATCAAATTAATGATAATTGTCAACAAATAATTATTTCATTAATAAATAAATATAATAATATAAATTTTTTATTTTCATTTTTTGATTATAATAAAATAAATGAAAATTTTTTAAATATTTTAGAATTAATTTATATTAAACCTATTAGTGTTGATTTTATAAAAAAAATATTAAAAAATATTATTATTAAAGAACAATTAAATATTTCGGATAATATTATTGAAAAAATAATTAAATTGTCCAATTATTGTATCCCAGAAAGTATAAATAATCTTAATAAAATTATATTATTTAATAATATTGATAATAATATTGATAATAATATTAATGTTGAAAATATATTATCAAATATTACTATAGATTATTTTAATAAATATATTAATTATTGTAAAACAAAAAATTTTAAAAATTCATTTAATCATATTTTAAAATTTGTTGATAGTGGTTATTCAGTAATAGATATTATTGAAGATTTTTTTTTATATATAAAAAATTATTCAGATTTAGAAGATAAATATAAATTTGAAATTATTAAAGTTATATGTTCAATGATAAATGTTATAAATAATATAAATGAAGAAAATATTGAATTATTATTTATGACTAACAATATTATAGACATATTAAATTAATCTTTATAAATAATATTTTATTATAATAGATGTCTAATATTTTATATGATATTTCAAATCATATTTTATATGATTTTTTGAATATCTATTGTATTAAAGAAGATAATTATTATATAATAAATAAATATACTTTTAAACAATATGAATTTAATAATAATATTATTGAGTTTTATAATATTTTAAAAAATCATTATTATAGTAATAAAACTATATATTTAGAAAGAGAGATTAATTATAAAAATTTTATAACTGTTATTAGACAAATATGTAAAAAAAATAATATATCATATATAAAAAAAATTAAATATGACAAAAGTAACTATAATATAGTATATTATATACAAATAATAGATTAATTATATTATATTTGATAAATTTGAATTCTGTTATTTTTAAAGTAATTTTCAATCTGATTTTGAATATAGCTAGGATCTATAATATTGCTTATATTAGTAAATGAAGCATCAAGTTGTTCTCGTGTTATGAAACTACTATCAAGTAAAAGTGTATTAATAGTATTAAATGATGTATCCAATTGTTCACGTGTTATGAAACTACTATCAAGTAAAAGTGTATTAATAGTATTAAATGATGTATCCAATTGTTCACGTGTTATATAACTATTTAATGATATTTCTAAACTAGATCTATTAACAATATCAACACTATTTAAAAATAAATTATTACTTGTATCATTTAAAATTAAATTACCACTTATACAAATATTACTAGATTCTATTATTAGTTTATTTTCAATTCCATCTCTTATTGCGTATATACTACCTTTTTCTTTTTCTGACATTTATAGTATTATATATAATATAATTTAATATAAGAAATGCATTAAATTATATTTATTAATTTAAGTTTTTATTTTTAAACTTCCTTCATTACTAAGATAAATTGTACCGGATTCTAAAGTACTTAAATTTGATTCATTTGGAATATTTAATAATTTTAAATTATTTGTTATTATTGCATCTTTAGTTCTAATTGTACCATTACATATATCAATATTATAACTAGGATCTATTGTATTAAATCCTAAAAAACCATTACTAGTATCAATAGATACCATATTTGATTCTAAAATTGTTGTATTTTCTTGTGTAACTGTTACAAAATTTCCTATTAAATTATTTAAACTATTATTTGACATTATTTAATAATATTATATTTTTTTTTCTAAATTAATTATTTTTTTATTTAAATTACTTATTTCTATATTTTGTTTACTTAAGATTTTTTCTAACTGAGTTATTTTAAAATCATTATTATTATTGTTATTATTATTGTTATTATTATTGTTATTATTATTGTTATTATTATTGTTATTATTATTGCTATTGTTATTACTAAAATCAATTATTAATTTATTTATTTTACTATCTAATTCTTTAATTGCTGCCAAACCATATACAAAAATATTGTTATAATTTACACTATAAGGTGTATTATGATTACCTTTGTTTATACAAAAACTTATATCATTTAATAATTCTAATTCTTGTGCAATTAATCCAGCTTCCATAGTGTAGGGCTGATTAACTATTCCACTGAAATCATGATTTTTAAAATTTTTAGTTTTTTGATATAATTGTGGAACTAATTTATTAATAATATTTAAAGCATTATTAATAACTACTTCATTATGTTTCAATCTATCATCTGATGTTAAATTAAAAAATTGTGATTCAATACCATTTAAAATTCTTGCAGATCCATCTATTACTAAATCACCACTTAAATCTAAATTAGAACATATATCTATTTTATTATTAGAATTATTACAATATATATTATTTACACATATATCATTAACTATTAAATTTTTTGAATTTATATTTCCATTATTACTTATATCATTATTTACAAATAAATTATTATTAAATGATACATCCTTACTTACAAATAATTGATTATTAACACTTAAATCATGTTCTCCTATTATTATTCCACTAATTGATATATTTCCATTTATATTTATATTATCAGACTCACTATTTTTAATAATATTTTTTAAAATTATTGTATTAAAATTTATAGAATTATCCATAGTTATTAATTTATTTGTTCTAATTGTACCATTTACATCTAAATCATAAATAGGACTTGCCGTTCCTATACCAATTCGGCTATTTTGAGTATCAATAGCAACTACATTATTTGGGTCAGATGGTAGTGTTTGATTATCAATAATTGCATTTATACTACTAATTATTTTATTAGACATTAAATATATTAATATAAGTATAATATATTTAATAATTAAAATTATTTAATAATTAAAATAATTTAATAATTAAAATTATTTAATAATTATTATAGTTAATAATTATTATAGTTAATAATAAATTATTTAATAATTATTATAGTTAATAAT
>Ga0310343_10001674_pt1 | contig 11480 bp, 8 predicted proteins | sample HC15DNA2025_MG_FD_203519 | JGI IMG/M metagenome (GOLD analysis project Ga0310343, IMG submission 203519) | Marine microbial communities from station ALOHA, North Pacific Subtropical Gyre - HC15-DNA-20-25_MG | ecosystem: Environmental > Aquatic > Marine > Oceanic | place: Pacific Ocean: North...
TTTAAATTTTGCAAGAATTAATAATTGTCCTGTAATTTTTGTAGTTGAAAATAACTTATTCTCAAGTCATTTAAATATAAAATTAAGACAGCCTAAAGAATTAACGTGTAGATTTGCAAAAGCGAACGATATTGAGTCAAAAGTATTAGATGGGAACAACTTAACTTCTATTTGCCAGACGAGCAAAGAATTTTTTAGAAGGTGTAGAGAGGGGCAAGGGCCATTTTTTATAGAAGCAGTTACTTATAGATGGTTTGGCCATGTCGATTGGAGGGAAGATATTGATGTTGGAATAAATAGATCTGCAGAAGACTTAAAATATTGGAAAAAAAGAGATCCAATTCTGAGGTTAAAAAAATCACTTTTGAAAACAAATTACTTTGATGAAAAAAATTTAATAAAATTAGAGGAAAACATCCAGAAGGACATAGATACTGCATGGGCAGAGGCTTTAGAAGAATCTTCCCCAGAATGGAATGAATCCTTAAATTATGTCTTTAAAAGCAGTTAGAAATGAATAAATTTACCTATAGCACAGCAATTTTAGATGCCTATAATTTTTTATTAAAAAATTATCCTGAAGTATTTGTAATTGGACAAGGTTTATGGAGCCCTTGGTATGTTGGGAATACTATGAAAGATCTAGATAAAAAATTTGGAAAAAAAAGAATTATCGATACCCCCGTTTCAGAAGCTGCAGTAACTGGGGCCGCAGTTGGCGCTTCACTCAATGCAATGAAGCCAATAGTTGTTCATCCAAGAATGGATTTTATGATGTATGCAATGGATCCAATAATTAATCAAGCTGCAAAGTGGTCTTACATGTTTGGAGGGCAATCAAGTCCTTCTATTACGATAAGAGGAATAATTAATAGAGGTGGAGAACAGGGGGCTCAACACTCGCAAGCTTTACATTCTTGGTTCGCCCACATACCAGGATTAAAAGTAGTCTTACCCTCATCAGTAGCTGATGCTCGAGATCTTTTAATAGCCTCTGTTTTAGCTGATCAACCTGTAATATATATTGATGATAGATGGCTTTATGATCAAGAAGATAACTTGCCTGAAGCAAAAGAAATAAACCTAGAAAGTATTAATCCTTGTATTTTGAGAAAAGGCGATTCCATTACATTAGTTGGATGTAGTTACTCAACACTTTTGCTTAAAAAAGTAACAAAAGAATTAATTAAAAATAAAATTTATCCTGAAATCATTGATATGAGAATAATTAATCCATTTCAAAGTGAATTAATTTCAAATTCAGTCAAGAAAACTGGCCGTTTGTTTGTGCTAGATGGAGGTTGGGGTCCTTGTGGAATATCATCCGAGATAATTTCTTCTGCTGTCGAAAATGTTGAACCTAAATTTTTCAAATCCAAGCCTGCAAGGTTAACCCTTCCTTTTACACCGGCACCAACAAGCAAAGTTTTGGAAAAAGAATACTATCCCACTGAGAAAAAAATATATAATAATATTTTAAAAATTTTTGAAAATAATTTATAATTATATTTATGAAAATTCCATTCTTCGATTACCCAAGACTTTTTCTAGATAAAAAAGATGAATATATTAATATTTTTTCAGATGTAGCCTCAAGAGGTGCTTTTATTATGCAGGATGACGTTGATATTTTCGAAAAAAATTTATCAAACTTTTCATCTTCAAAATATGCAATTGGAGTAGGTAATGCTACCGATGGGCTTGAAATTTCATGGATGGCCTTAAATTTAAGACAAGGAGATGAAGTAATTTGTTGTTCGCATACTATGTTGGCAACTGCATCTGCAATTAAAATAGCCGGGGGAATACCAATTCCAGTAGAGATAGGAGATGACAATTTAATAGATCCTGATGCAGTAGAAAATGCAATCACGGCACGCACCGTTGGGATAATGCCCACACAGCTAAATGGCCGCACTTGTGATATGGAAAGGATTATGCAAATAGCTAATAAATATAAACTGTATGTTGTTGAAGATGCAGCACAAGCCTTAGGTTCAAAATTCAAGGGGAAAAATGCCGGAACATTTGGGCACTCATCAGCTATAAGTTTTTTCCCTGCAAAAGTTCTTGGTTGTTTTGGCGATGCAGGAGCAATATTATGTCAAGATGAAACAATTTTTGACAGGGCTTATCAACTTCATGATCATGGTAGAGATTGGAATGGTGATGTTAAATCATGGGGTAGAAATAGTAGGCTTGATAATTTACAAGCAGCAATATTAAATTTCAATCTAAAATCTTACGAAAAAGTAATTCAAAGAAGAAGAGAAATAGCCTCTAAATACTTTTCTAAACTATCGATTTTAGAAGAACTAAAATTACCAGAACCACCCTTGAATAATTCTGATCATTATGATGTATATCAAAATTATGAGATAGTAGCAAAAAGAAGGGATGAATTACAGAAATATCTTAGAGAATATGGTGTTGGAACTTTAGTTCAGTGGGGCGGGAAAGCCATTCATCAATGGGACCATCTTGGTTTCAATTTACATTTGCCCAAATCAGAAGCTTTCTTTAAAGAATGTATAATGATCCCAATGAATATGTTTATTTCTAACGAAGATATAGATTATATTTGTCAAAAAATTATTGATTTTTATCGAAAATGAAAAGGGGTTTCGATCTAATATTTTCATTTATAGGCCTTATTCTTCTCTTCCCGATAATCTTAATTGCTTGTATTGGTATTTATCTACAGGATCAACATTCACCATTTTACATCGCAAAAAGAACTGGCAAAAATAATAAAAACTTTAATATGATTAAACTTAGATCAATGATAGTTAATGCTGAAAAAAACAAAGTTGATAGTACATCAAGTAATGATCCTAGAATAACTAAAATTGGAAGATTTATAAGAAAATTAAAATTGGATGAACTTTCTCAACTCTTCAATGTTTTCATTGGGGAAATGAGCTTAGTAGGTCCCAGACCAAATGTTAATAGAGAGACTGATCTTTATACCGAAGTTGAAAAAAATCTTCTAAGGGTTAAACCTGGTATAACAGATTTTGCCTCAATTATCTTTTCAGATGAATCGGAGATTTTAAAGAATGTTGATGATCCTGATATTTCTTATAACCAACTTATTAGACCATGGAAAAGTAGATTAGGTCTTTTTTATATAAAAAAACAATCAGTACAATTAGATTTTCTAATTATTATTTTTACTATTTTAAGTTTTTTTTCAAGAGAAATTTCTCTTATCCTAGTAAACAAAACCCTAAAAAAACTCAAAGCGCCTAGTGATTTATGTAGGTTATCACTTAGAAAAGATAAACTCAAACCCACGCCTCCTCCAGGTTCTAATGAAATAGTTCTAACAAGAGAAATCTGAATTATTAATGGAAATTTTAAAGAAAATTATAAAAAGAATAAGAATAGATTCTTTACTTATTCCTAGTATTGATTTTCTTTTAATATATTTTGCATGCCAAATAGGAATACGTTATAGAAATATTTCATATGAAATTATCAGATCAGATTTAAGAGGATTCCCTGATGATTATGCATGGATATTATGGATAGCACCAATTTTGGGGGTTCTTATTTTTTCGCTATCAAACCAATACAAATCATTATTTGGTTTATTTACAACAAAAAACATTTATAAATTATTTTGGTATTCTTTATTTTTAATAACAACCCTAGCTTTTATTGGAAAAATATTTTTATTTAAAATCCCAGATTTCAAAGCTTGGATAGTACTATATTTCATCATTGTCGCTGCGACTTCATTTTCACGTTTTATATATAAGGATACTTTTCAGAAGAGCATTTCTTTAAAATCTAAAAATGCAAAATCTATTGCTATATATGGTGCTGGCGGCGCAGGGAGACAACTTCAAGCCTCTTTGAGAATATCTAACTTATATAAAGTAAGTTTCTTTTTAGATGATAACTCTAGTTATTGGTACAGAGAAATTAATGGAATTAAAATATTTCCTCCTGAATCTTTAAAAGAAAAAGTAAAAAATATTGATCAAATTTTTTTGGCAATCCCCTCTCTTCCTCCAAAAAGAAGGAATAAAATTTTAAATTCATTAGAAAAATTTAATATCAAAATTTCTTCTATACCATCAATAAAAGAAATAACAAAGCAAAAATCAATTGTAGATTCTTTAAAGCCAATTAATGTTGAGGATTTGCTTGAGAGAGATGCTGTAGATCCTTATATTCATCTTCTTTTAAAAGATATTAAAGGAGCAATAATTTGCATTACAGGAGCGGGAGGTTCTATCGGCAGTGAATTAACAAGGCAGATTATCGATTTAAATCCAAAGAAAATAATCCTAGTGGATAACAGTGAATCAAATCTCTACCAAATAACTTCTGAGATTGCAGGTTCAAATATTCGTCCCATAAATATAATACCTGCCCTAGGCGATTGTTGTAATTTAGAATTTCTAATGGACTTATTCAGAAAAGAAAAAGTTGATATTGTTTTTCATGCTGCAGCATATAAGCATGTACCATTAGTAGAAATAAATCCTCTAAATAGCATAAATAATAATGTTTTTTCTACCCTCAATATATGCATTGCCGCAAAGAAACTTTCTTTAAAAAAGGTTTTGATGATCTCATCCGATAAAGCAGTAAGACCAACAAATATAATGGGCGCATCGAAAAGACTTTCTGAAATTATTGTTCAAGCATTTGCATATGATGCTACAAAAAATTTGCTCAATAAAAAAGATAAAAAAACATGCTTCTCTATGGTTAGATTTGGAAATGTTCTTAGTTCCTCAGGATCTGCAGTGCCACTTTTTATTAAGCAAATTTCCTCTGGAGGTCCAGTCACTCTTACTCATCCCAAAATAACTCGTTACTTTATGACAATTAAAGAGGCCTCACAATTAGTTATTCAATCTTCAGCCATGGCACAAGGCGGTGAGGTATTTCTTTTGGATATGGGTAAATCTATATGTATAAAAGATCTTGTTATTAAATTAATTAACTTAAGTGGACTGCAGTTGAAAGATAGTTCAAATCCTAAAGGTGATATAGAGATTAAGATTACTGGATTGAGACCTGGGGAAAAATTATATGAAGAACTTCTAATTGATGCTGAGGCCGAAAAAACAGATCATCCTTTAATATTCAGAGCAAAAGAAAAATTCATACTTATGGATGAAATTATCCCAAAATTAGAAATTTTAAAAAAAATGATTGACGAGAGAAATAAAGATCAAACTTTAAAAAAACTAAATGAATTAGTTAAAGAATGGCAGAACCAAAATAAATCAAACTAGATCCATAAGCTTATACATTTTCTTCATTTCATTACTAATATCATTTCTTTCTAATATTGTTTCTCTAGCCTTAGCTCCAATTTGATTCCATAAATGTCTTCTATTAATAGCAGTCATAATTGCATCATATAAGCTTTTTGAACATCCAGTTTTAAATAAGAAACCATTAACGCCATTAGAAATCCATAATTTATTTTCTCCGCTATCAGAAACTACAACAATTTTTTGACAAGCCATTGCCTCCGCTATGCTTGAAGCAATTCCAGCATCTGATAAAGAAGTGGAGATAAATAAATCATTATTATTTAGGAGATCAGGTAAAGTTTCATAATCATATCTTCCTATAAATTTAACTTTATTTGATAATCCTAAGTATTCAGACTTTTTTACTAACATTTCAGTTTGAGATCCATACCCTGCAATAGTTAATAAAAAATCTACATTATTATTTTGTAAATCTTTAGATGCATTTATTAAAGTCTCTAAATTATAAACTTGTTCATGATTTCTTGTTGAAATAATTTTTATTACTTTATCAGCAACATTATTTTTTAATTTTACTCTAAAAAACGAAGAATCAATTCCAAAATTAATTATTTGAGGCTTAGCCATAGGAGAGATTTTCGAAATAAGTTTAGATATATGGATTGCATCACAAGTAATTAAACTAGCTTTGAAAAATATAAATTTCATTATTAAAGTATTGATAAACTTTCTCGAGCCGAAAATTATATCAGAACCCCAAGGAGTAAGAATAAAAGGAATATTGAAGAATATTGGTACAATTGCAAAAATGCCATATGTTCCAACTGAATGCACATGAATTAGATCAAATTTATTTTTTTTAATAAATAATCCGATTTGAAAAACAAAACTTAATAATTTAAATGGTTTAATTAAATTTTTTCCAGAATAAGAAAAAATAGTAATTTCTTTATCTATTTCGTATTTAAACTTTTCAAAAGAAAACCAATAATAATTATTTTCCGGAGAAATAGATTTAATCTTTTCAATCCATTTTTTACTGTGGATTGAATTTCCTGGAGCTAAATATAAAATTCTCATTTAATCATTTTTTGAAAAGATTGGATTAAAAATTACTACTTTTTAGTATTTTAATATTACGGTAACTAGCCTGTAAATAATTACATAATGCATAAAGGAAAAAGGATAAAAGCGCTAAATGAATTGAAAACTTATCACATAAAATAATGATTGAAATAAATGTCAATGCAATCAAAGATGATAAGATTTCAATCCTTATAACATTAATATTGTCAGTGAGGGCAAATGCGAATGGTTGTGATATTTGATAAGCCCCTAAAAAGCCATATGCCAAAAAGCCTAAAATAAGATCAATAGAATCTATAGTAAACGGATAAAAATTTAAAATTTTATAAAATATAATCTTTAGAAATACTATTATAAAAGATATTAATAGTGAGTAATATATTATTTTTAAAGATAATTTCTTGCTTTTTAGAAAAGCCATATCTCTCTCAATAATTGCCAAATTACTTACATATGGATAAAAAGTAAACCCAATAAATGTTGTCAAGGATAATACAGTCGCACCTGCAGAAATAGCCAAAGAAAATTTCCCAACGCCCTCTAAACCACTCGATGAAAGTGTAATACTTCTAATTAAAAAGGAAAATAAAGATGCAGTCATTATCGCAAAAACCGATTTCCTTGAGAGAGATCGCAAACTTTTAAAATGTTCTTTGGGAGTTAATAAAAATTTTATATTTAATCTATTTTTTATTATGGAAAGTATTTTTTCTCTATTAAACTTATATACAGCTAAAAATATTGACATACATGAAATAAAATATGTCCCAGAGTATAAATATAATATTAGATTAACATTACTCATTAATACTCCTGTAAATGCAATAACACGAGGGAAAATCCTTAGTAACAATACGATATTTGAAAAACTAAAATTGTTTACACTACGAAATGAATAAAGCACAAACTCTAAAAATAATTCCGCAAAACCTATTATTAAAATTAATCCATAAATATTGAAATTCAAAATATTATTAAATAAAAGAATTGATATAAAATCTTTTAAAAAAATCAAAACCAAACAAAAAATCAATCCAGAAGTTATTACAAATAAAGCTGATTTAAAAATAAATTCATACTTTTCATCTAATTTTTTTATTCTAGGAACGATAGCTATAATTCCATTTGGAATATTGAAACTAATAATAGATGTGAATAAAGATCCAGAAAATAATACTTGCGACCAATAGCCTATATCGCTATAGGAAAGTCTATTTGCCATAAATGCAGTCATCAAAAAACTTACTAATTTTTCAATTATCAATAAACTTCTACTTATTAGCTTTTTATTAGATGCAATTTCTGATATTGAGCTTTTCTTATTAAATTGTTTCGTCATATTAACTTGACTATTTCTACATTTATTATTAATAAATATAGAAGACGAAACAAGATTTAATTTAAAGCTATAATTATCTTAAAGTTTATTAAAATAATTTTTGTTCGATAAGTGTTAAAAACTTTAAAAAATTTTTTAATTTATAAAAAATTTTATTGGAAATTAAGACATCTAATTAGTCCAAAAGTTTGGTCAACTTATTATAGTGATGGGGAATCGAAAAGAAGAGATTTTTATTATAAATTTATCCAAAAAAATCAACTAAAAACCATTTTTGAATTTGGTTGTGCAAGTGGGCCTAATTTATTTAGTATAGAGAAAAATATTCCTTGGAATTTATTCTATTTTGGATACGATATAAGTTCAAAAGCAATAGAATTTGCAGAAAAAAAATCACAAAAAGACTCATATTTTTTTACTACAAAAATAAGTCCAAAGATAATTACTACAAAGCTAGATAATTGGAAAGCTAAAAAATTTGATCTAGCCATTTATGATCGAGTTTTATATCTTCTAAGTGAAAATGAAATAAAAAAACATTTTGAGAAATATAAAGATTATATGACTTATTTAATTATAGACGACTTCCATAATTCAGAAACTAAAGAAAAAAATGAAGCATATTTTTCAAAAAATTATGAAATGATTTTATTAAAGTTTGGATTTCAATTAAAAAAAAATGATCCTTCAGAATATATTGTTGGTAATGACAAATTTTTCATAAGAAATTCAAGAAGACTAATTTTTAAAAAGGAAACTTAATTTTTATAAATATAAAAATAAGAAAAAAAACTAAATAATTTCTGTTTAAGTATTATCATTTTAAAATGATAGAATCTAAAAATATGAATTATAAATTATCAAATAAAAAATCCATATTAATAATAGGATTTCCATGGCCTTATTCATATGGAGGTCACAGGACTACCAAACTATGCAGAGAACTCTCCAAAAACTACAATGTAATCTGTTTAACTAGACCACTCTTCAGATATCTCCATAAATTAAATTTAGAACCTTTTAAGGTATATCAAACTAAGGGTCCTACTACAATTTATGACTCAATTAGATTTACTTTCAGTTTATTATCAAAATTAAGAAAAAAGAACAGTAATCAATTATTTATAGATTCAGGGCTAGTAAATAAGATTAACGAAAAAAATAATTTCCACCCATTAGTTAAATTATTTATAAGATATTGTTTAAAGATAAAATTTTATTTTGAAAACTTTTTTGCTATACCAGATGATCATTGGCCTTGGATAATTTCTGCCCGCTCACTTACAAAGTATTTATGCAAAAAATATAAACCATTTATTATTATAAGCTCTTATCCTGTTTCATCTCATTTAATTGCAGCAGGTATTAAAAATTCTAACCCAGAAATTAAATGGATTGCAGAATTCCCTGATTTATGGAGCCAAAATCATATTTATCCATACATGAAAATAAGACAAAATATTGATCAAATTTTAGAAAAAAATATATTAAAAAAATCAGACAAAATAATAACATGTCAGCCTGGATGGGCAAAAATATTAGAAAATATGCATAATACAAAAATTGAATATATTCCTCACTGCACAGATTTAGAAATGCATAATAAAAAAAGAAATAAAATAACTAAAAATAAAATTTTTGTTATTAGGTATCTTGGCACTTTATATGAACAGCAAATACCTTATTTAAAATTGTTTATGAATTCTTTTGAGCAATTTATTGAGCATGTTGGACCAAATAAAATAGAGGGAATAAAAGTAAGTGTTGAATTTATTGGGACAACCTCAAGTGATCTAGAAAATCTAATAAAAAAAAATAAATATAGTTCCTATTTTAAAGTATTACCAAAAGTTTCTTATGAAGAATCATTAGACCTTATGCATAGTGCAAAGCTTTTGTTCCTTCCTTTATATGTTCATAATAATAAGTTAGTGAATTGGTTCTCTTCAAAAATTATAGAATATATTGGATCTAGGAATCAGTGTTTAATAGTTGGAGAGCAATGTGAAGACTTTAAATTACTTATAAATAATTACCCTTTACTTAATACTGAAGAGAAATGTTTAAAAATCCTTTTAAAGGCATTCAATAATTACTCAGAAACTGAAAATTTATTATCTATTGGTAATAAAATTGATATTGAGCAATTCTCGATTAAAACTTTATCTAAAAGGTTTCTTAATTTAAAGAATAATCTCTAAAAAGCACCGAAAAAATTTATATTTTTATTTAATTAATAATTTAGGAAAAACAAAACAAATTTTAAAAATTAAAAATAATCATATAATCTTTATAGAGGAGATTTTACAAATTGGATATAGAAAGTAAAAAGAGCAAACTGAAATATTTACTATTTCTTCCTTTACTTATTTATTTTGGGGAAAGAAGCTTAATAGCATATGATGAAGGATTTTATGCTTTGCAGGCAAGATGGATAATTGAAAAATCTAATTGGATTGGTCCAATGTGGTGGGGTGAAGTCACTTCAGATAGGACAATTGGCATACAGTTTTTAATTGCCTTGTCGAAGAAATTTTTTGGCGATTCATTATTTGTAGTTTATTTACCAACTATATTTGCTGCTATTTTAATGCTTTATTGTACCCATCAATTACATAAAGAATTAATAAAAGATAAAAATCCAATATATTCAACACTAATCTTATCCACAACATTTCTATGGATAAATTATGCACATATGGCAACTCAAGATATAGTTTTTTCTTCATTAGTATCATTAGGTTTAATATCTACAATAAAAGCCTATAAAACTAATAATAAAAATCAAATTTTAATTTCAGGATCTTGGATAGGTCTTGCAGTTATGATGAAAACGTATTTAACAGCAATACCTTTATTAGGAATATTACCTTTTCTTATTAGATCAAAGTTAATTTATAAACGCAATTTCTGGGTTGGCACTATATTAGGATTTCTTCCTTTTGTTTTGTGGAGCTATAAGTACATATCAATCTACAGTTTTTCAACTTATAGTGGTCTTTTTGAAAAATTAATTTTTCTCTCTAAGAATAATCACTTTACTAATCCTTTTTATTACTACATATGGAATTTATCAATTAATATCTTCCCATGGACAATTCCTTCTTTTGTTGGATTATTTAAAGCTTTTAGATTTAATCTAATTTCAAAGTATTTTTTGTTCTATTACCCAATTTTTATTTTAGTTTTACTAAGTTTATTCTCAACAAAAACTCCCTATTACCCGATCCAGATTCTATCTTTGATATCTCTTAATACATATATTGGAATTAAATATTTTATAAAAAATAATAAAAATAATATTATCTTTTATCTTGAAAAAATCAATTTCCTTATCATTCCAATATTAACTATTACATTTTTACTGATTATATATTTTTCAGAAATAATATCTTTAGACTATAGATCAAAAACTTTTATTTTTGTTGGAGCTGGATTATTTAGTTTAAGTTGGGCAACCTATAATCTTCTAAAAAATAAAAAAAGAAAATTATATTCCGCAATTATAGGACCTTATCTTTTAATTCTATTTCTAGTACAATCAGGACTTATAACAGATAAATCAAAAGAATTAAGAATTGCAATTGAAGATTTAGTTGAAAATGAAAACCTATCAAATACCTCTATTGAAATAATAAGACCTGAAATTAATAATGATGAAGTCACATCAAAAATCATAAAAATAATGGTTAAAACGCCGAAGATAGGAGAAACAAGAATAGATAATTTAAGTTTATTGAGTCGGGACAGTTATGCTTGGACAACAAAAGAATTTAATAAAAATATTAAACTTGAAAATTACCAGATAGTAA
>Ga0310343_10001675_pt1 | contig 11479 bp, 8 predicted proteins | sample HC15DNA2025_MG_FD_203519 | JGI IMG/M metagenome (GOLD analysis project Ga0310343, IMG submission 203519) | Marine microbial communities from station ALOHA, North Pacific Subtropical Gyre - HC15-DNA-20-25_MG | ecosystem: Environmental > Aquatic > Marine > Oceanic | place: Pacific Ocean: North...
TTTAATACTATAAATAAAATAGTCTGGGATAAATCTTCAAAATTAAAAATAACTACTCATCACTGGGGCAATAATTGGAATAAAGGATTTGAATTATACTCTTTGCTTGATAGCTTATTAGGAAGAAAGGATTTAAAAGAAAAATTTAGTTTTACATATATTGGAAACTTGCCAAAGGATTACAAATTTAAAAACTCAGTTCTAAAACAACCACTCTCCAGTTCAGAGTTAGCTAAAGAATTAAAAAATTTTGACTTATATATCACTGGATCTTTAAATGAACCATCTGGTAACCATCAAATCGAAGCTTCGTTATGTGGATTACCTGTTTTATATTTAAATAGTGGAGGAATTCCAGATTATCAAAGCGGCTTTGGTACAGAAATTACTTACACAAATTTAGAAGAAAAATTAAAAGAAATTTATGAAAATTATGATTATTACTTCGAAAAAAACAAGCAATTCCCCTTTAATTCGAAAAACATGTGCGCTAAATATTTAGAGTTATTTCAGAATCTGTATGAGGAACCGTCAACAAAAAAAGTCAGAATTTATTTTTATATTTATAAACTTTTGTTCAATTTAAATTTAATAATTCTTTATAAAAATATAGTTGCACAAATTAGTTATCAAATTAATAAGTTAAGAAAAATTTAGAAATTATTTAAAAAAAATAAAATGCTTTTCAGTATTTTTTTACAATATAATCAGTAATGTAACTATGTGCGGATTTTTAGGTTCAATTACTTTTAAAGAAATTTCTGATATTAATTTTGAGAAATACAATAAACGTATTGAATGCAGAGGTCCAGATGAAAAAGTATTAATTTGTAACAAAAATTTCGTAAATCCAGATTTATACCACAGCTATATATTCAATAGACTTTCGATTATTGACTTAAGTAAAAATGCGTCTCAACCAATGCAGTCAGAAGAATTTAATTCGCTAATTATGTTCAATGGTGAAATTTATAACCATAAAGATTTAAGGGATTTTTTAGAACAAAAAGGAGTAATTTTTAAATCATCCCATTCTGATACTGAAGCATTATTGCTTGGCTTATCTTCAATGGGTATGGACTTCTTAAAAAAACTGAATGGACAATTTGCTATTTTCTTTCACGATATGAGTAAAAATGAATACTACTTAATAAGAGATAGGGTTGGACAAAAACCTTTATATTTTGCAAAGAATTCTGAAGGATTTTATTTTGGTTCTGATTTAATATCAGTGAAAAATTTATCAAATAATTACAAATTTAACGTAGATCAAATTAAAAATTTTATTAATTTTGGTACATCTACAACACCTAGTTCTTTTTTTAGTAATGTTTTTTCTGTAAATCCAGGTGAATTTATAAAAATTTCTTTTTTGAACGATAATTTTGAAATAAACAAATATAGTTACTGGGATTTATCAAATTTTCTTGATGATAAAGAATTTATAGAAGAAGAATTTATTGACATATTTGAAAACAGTGTCGAAAAACGATTAGAGAGCGATGTTCCTGTCTCTAATTTTTTATCAGGAGGATTGGATTCTTCAGCTGTTATTAAAGCTTTAAACAAAAAAAAGAAAAATATTAATACATTTTCAATGATTACAAAATCAAAAATATTTAATGAGAGTGAATACATTGATCAAGTTGTCAAAAAATACGATACTAATCATACATATAGGGAAATTAGTGATGAATTAAGCTTTGAAAATATAAAGACAATTATTTCAAAATATGATGACATAATATATGACCCTTCACTTTTACCAACGTATATTCTATCAAAAAATATTTCAGAGGATTACAAGGTTGCCTTGTCTGGGGATGGCGGCGATGAACTATTGTCTGGTTACTCTCATTACAATAATTTTCATAATAAAAATAAATACCCTGATGACTTTATAAATTTACTTTTTAAGCTCTATCCTTCAATTTTTGGTTCCGGAAATAATATTCTTAAAAATTCTAATGACTGGAAGAAAGCATTTTCTTCTTATTACGAAGATAAAAAATTAATGAATCTGTTAAATATAAAAGATGTTTCAGATTTTAGGGATAAATATTTAAACGAATTGGATGAAAGTTGGAAGTCCCTAATGATTACCGATTATAATTTTTTTCTAAACGAAATGATGCTTAAAAAGATTGATAGATCTTCTATGCTATGCTCACTAGAAATTAGATCGCCCTTTTTAGATCATAGACTTGCAGAATATGTAGTTGGTCATAATTATTTAGATAATGGTGATAACTATTCTTCAAAAAAAATAATCAAGAATTACTTGTCAGAGGATTTTGATAAAAGCTTTATTGAGCGAAAGAAAATGGGATTCTCTATAGATATCAAAAATATAGTAACAACAAATCAGGAAGAGATTATTGAAACTATACTTTGTTCTCCACTCGAAAATTTTATAAATTTAAAAAACATGAAGAGGTTAAAATTTATAAATTCTAGAATGAATGCATTGAGATTATGGAAACTATATTCTATAAGCCTGTTCCTAGAAAACAATAAAACTAAAAGTACCACTTAATTTAAATAAAAACTTTATACTCAACTAACATTATTACGTCATACAAAGGTAAATATTTTGAAAGTTGTTATAACTGGTGCATCTGGGCAAGATGGTGTATTTTTAACAGATAAAATACTAAAAGAAACAAATGCAGAAGTTTATGCATGTACAAGAAAAAAAAATAACTTTGACTTTAAAAAGCTTCAATATCTAAAAAATCAAGAAGATATGTCCAGATTAAAAATAGTTGAGTTAGATTATCTAAATTATGAAGAAATTTATAACTTTTTATTAGATGTTAGGCCAAATTTTTTTTACAACTTGATGGGTCCGAGTTCTGTAAAAAGTTTTATTGAAAGTCCAATAAAAATGACAGATGAAACTCTTAAAAGTTTTAAAAATATAATTAATGCTCTAATCAATACAAATAATTTTTGTAACTTTTATCAATCGTCTTCTTCGGAAATGTATGGATATGATTCCAAAACTCCTTTTGATGAAATTTCAGAATTTAAACCAAATACACCATACGCAAAAGCTAAGTTCGAAATACACAATGAAACATTAAAATTAATAGAAAAATACGATTGGAAAATAATTTCTGGAGTTATGTTTAATCATGAATCTGAATTCAGAACATCAAATTTTTTAATTATGAACCTTGTTGAAAACACTATCAAAATAAAAAATAATAATAATTTAAAACTATCGATTCCAAGTTTAGAAATCTCTAGAGATTGGACATATGCACAAGAAACTTGTGAAGGTATTTTCCAATTAATCGAGAATAATCATTCTGGGGCATTTGTGATTGGATCAGGTGTCGCGGTAAGTATTAAAGACATTTGTAAATATATTTTTGAAAAAGTTGATTTAAATTTTGAAGATTTTATACATATAGATCCTGCATCTATGAGAAGTGGAGAACCAATTCATGTTCAAAGTAATCCAAAAAAAATAAAAGATTCAATTGGTTGGTTTGCAAAAATAAGTATTTTTGATGTCATAGATAAAATGTTCTATTACAAAAATTTATAAATTTATACTAGAGAATTTTCCCAAATATTTATTTCATCATAATCAACCATTGTAAAATCAGGAAAGTACTTTAAGTCCTTCAACTCTTTTATAACTTCATCAATTTCATTACTCCTGCCCCATCTTGATGGTGAAACCAAACAGGATTTAAATTTTTTTATAACTTCTAAATTTTGATTATCAATTGGAAGTTTATTGAAAGTATCAATCCATATCCAGTCAACTTTGTTTACTAAGTTTGATGATGTTTTAATGTCTTCAAACTCTGAAAATCTTGTAGAAAGATACTTCCCTTTAACTTCATAATTTTTAATTAAATAAGGAAATTCAATATCTAATAAGAAAAAGTTTTCAATTTTATTCCTTTTTAATGTTTCAATTACAATATCCTCAATTCCAGAATCCTTAATATTTGCCACAAGAATTTTATGATTATAATTCTGTAAAAATTTTTCAAATTCTGTGTTGCAGTCAGAATGTTCGTGGCATAATACCAATTTGTTATTCCTAATTCTTAGATCGAGCTCTATTCCATATTTAGTAGGTATTTGGCTCAACTTTTCTTCTGTATTGACCTTATGAACTATATATTCCACACTACAATTTTACAATATGAACGAAACTTTTCTTAAACTAAAAAAATTGAAAGGTATAAATCTGGAAAAATTTTCAATTTATATAAATTACTTTTCACTAATCATACTTATTTACGTAATTTTTAGATTATTGTTCATTGCATTTTTCCAAAATAGTTACGAACTACTGTTTACAGACGAAAGAATAATTATCAATGATATTTATAACGTCTGGAATTTAGATAATGAGTTTGATAGATACAGTAATGTAGACAATCAAGCTTTGAAAAATGTTTTATTGGTAATAACTGAGATTGTATATGGAGGTGATCTCAGGTATGGAAGAATATGGTCTAATATCTTTATTTTTTTACTAGGACCCTTTTCACTATTAAACGACCAGGTTCTTATTACTGCTGTTAGGGTTTTTACAATTTTTATTTATTTTATTTCTATAAATTTACTTATAAATTTGTTTTTAGATAGAAATTTAAAGTGGTTTTATTTATTATTGTTTTACTCCATACCGGGAGCATTTTATTTTAACATTGTCCCAAAACCAGATCCTTTTGTAATATTGTTCATTGCTTTTGCTTTTTTAGCAATAAAAAAAGAAAATTTTAATTGGGCATTATTTTTACTAGGCGTAGCAACCGGAGTGAAAATAGTGGGGATTTTTGCATTAGCTTTAGTTATTGTATATCTATTGCTTACTAATAAAGTTAAAGTTTCATCTTTCTTTAAAATTTTACTATTACCCTGGTTTGGTCTTATATTTGCAAATCCAATACTTTTAATTCCTCCTTTAAATATTGGTTCTCTGCCAAATTTTTATAGAATATATTACAACTGGATAAATTCACAGTCTTTATACGGTCAAGAAGAAAGATTTAATTTTAACTATTTAACGCTTTGGTCAGACAGTATAAGCTTGCAATTCTCATTTAATTTATTAAAAAATTCATTTTTTATATTTTTTCTAATGATTATTGTTTTGTATGTTGCATTACAACTAGCTAAAAATAAACAGTATTTGATTTTAACTGTCATAACAATTGGGATAAGCCATCTATTATTTATTTTCTTATCGGTTGAAAGACAGTGGTTAATGTATTTAAATTTTTCATTTATTTTTATATTTATTGGGTTGATTTACTTTATAACCAATACATCTAAAAGAAAATATTTACTTATAATCTTTTTGTTTTTTACTGTTATCCCAACTGGAATTTATAATTTAAACGATTCTTTTTTTACAAAAAACCTTGAAGACACTACTGATATTCAAGATATTGAACTAGTAATTAATAAAATAAATACTCTCTATAAATCAAAATCAAATAGTTTCAATATCGTATACTGGGATCCAAAATATGGAATGGCAAGAAATAATGTTACTCACATAGGAAGCTTCAAAATAAAAGAACACTGGGAATATAAAAACTTAAATGATACTCTACAAAATAGTGATTTTTATGTAACTAAAGTATCTATATCTGATAACGATTTTCTTTTTGATTCTGCTGGAGAATATTTTATATACTACAGAAATAATTAGAAGTATATATTTCTCTCAACATTTAATAACTTTTGATTGATCTTCGGATACTAATTGCATTAAATTTTCTTTGTTATTATAAAATTTACCAACAGGTATGTAGTCATTTATTTTATAAGAATGGACATCAACATATTGTTTGTTTATCATTCCAGGGTTTAGGTGTTCTTCTAAGTACAAATTTGAATGATAAAAATTTTCAAGCTTTTGTGACATAAGTGCAGCTGAAATGGGAAAACCACTAACACCAGAAGTTGCTAGATTTTTAGCATTTAATAGAATATTAAAATCCTCTTCAAAAGTTCCTGACTGAATATAAAATCGTTTATCTTTTTTTAAATATTCAAGAACAGGATTATTGTGAACTTTCCCACAAACAATAATGACTTTTTCAAATTCGTTAGATATTTTTAAGAAATAACCAAGTGGATTTTGAGTATAAAGACTGTGCCAATCTCCATTGAAAATATCACCTGTTCTTATATGAATAACTAAAGTATTGTCTTCAATATTAATGTCTTTCTTTATAATTAATTTTTTATAAAGATAGTTTTTATTAAAATTATGAATTTCTTCTATGTATTTCGTCTTTTCATTTTCTAAAATAGGAAAGTCGTTTTCTTCATTACTAAAGTAATCATTTCTGTTGTAGAAATTAGTTTCTGGTCTATTAAAGTAAAAAAACCTATATTTTTTCTTTAAAAAAGAGAGTTTTGAACTGTTCTTGTCTTCGATAATTTGAAAATCTTGAAAATACGGATGCTCAATTGAGTAAAAGTTATATTTATTAAATTTACAATAAAGTGCTCCTAGGGATAATTGCTGAACATGCGTAGCAAAGGCAACCATATTGGAATCACCAGTAAAGTGAGAAATTGTGTGGTTTGATGTAGGTATATATCTATTAATCATAAAATAGATTCTCGGCTCAAACCTTCTAAGATTTCTTAAGTAGTTTTTTACCATTAACAAATTCTAATCGTTTGCTAATTTCAATTAGTAGCTCTAATTAAACAATTGCTCTAATTAAGTATTTTTTTATATATTTCAATTCCATAATAATCTTTTAGATAAATCAACTCGTATCCATCAATTTTTTTACAAAAGTTATACAAATAGCTATTGCATAAAATAATATCGGGATCATTTGTTAGTAGATTTTTAAACGTTTTTTCGTCATTTTCTTTATATGAAAATTTATTTATATGCTCTAGCCAAATTAAAGAAGGATGAACCACATATGAATCATTTTCTATATCAAGATAGTAAAGAATTAAATGGTGATCCAAAGCTAAAATTGAATTATATTCATAATTTTTTAAGTTCTTCGCTGCATCCATTAAAACATAAGTTGAGTCAATCGATTCATAATTTCTAATATTTGAATAGATACTAGGAACAAAAGTATTGAATATAACTAAATAAATTAACACATAGGCTGGCACAAATAATTTAATGAAGCTTTCAAAATTAATTAAATGAATATAAAACACTAAAAAATAAATAATGAAAATAAAACGATGTGGCGCCGTTCCAGCAACTAGTAAATGAAGAATGCAAGAAATAAAAATAAATGGTAAAGAATTAAACTGGCTTTTTTTGTTTTTAAAAATTCTGTAAAAGAGAATAAATATTAATGTGCTTATGGAGACAAAAAATAATATTATATTTATATTTATTAGGCCAAATATCGCACCATAAAAGCCTGAAATTGATATTAATAACTTTTCAAATATTGAATTATTTTGATAATTTGCAGGAATCAGTAAATTAGCCTCTATATAAATCGTTAATAAGTCATTTACACCATAAATAAATAAAAATAAAAGATGTGGAAAAGCAAAACCTACGAAAAACTTAATAATTTCCTTTCTATAACTTCTAAATAGATATATTGATATTCCAAAAAAAATTGGTGAGGTGCCTAAATTGATTAATGTTGATAACGCAAGTAAAGCCCCCAATACATAAAAATTTTTATCTGATTTAGTTTCTAATTGATAGAAAAAATATGCAAGAGGTACTAAGGCATACAACTCAGAGTATCCTGGAACCCCAAAGTAGCTTATAGACATAAGAACTAAAAAAAACAGAGTCCCAGCATTTGCGTAAACTCTGTTAGTTTTCTCTCTAAGGGTTTCATACATTAAATATGTTGAAATTAATAAAGGTATATCATTTAGAATTTTTACTATTTTAAGATCTCCTTGTGATATTAAATCTACAAAACTGTATATATAAAAAAGCAGTACAGGCTTAAGTTCAAACTGATTTTCATATGGAAGGTAGCCTCTGTTGATATCTTGCCCCATAATCAAAAAAGTTGAAATATCCCAATCAACAACTTCTTTTGACAAATATTTTATTTGAAGAACAAACCCTAAAAATAGGATTAATGGAAAAATATACTTACTGTCTAACAAGCTCTTTACATTATCATGAGTTAATAATGGAATTAAAAATATTAGTAACGCAAAATAAACTATTTCTTCATAAGTAAAAATAGCATTTAACAATACGTATAAATTTAAAATTAGAAAAAATGAAGTGTACAAAATATTTTTTGATTTGTAACGCAAGTATATTAAAAAGTTAAGCAGAACCAATAAATAGTATGCATAATTAAATATGATCTCATTTTGTGCAAAGTATATTGTTGTTTTGTCTTGGGTTTTATCAATCTTATAAATTTTATTGAGACATTTAAAGTTCTGTAATTCAGGAAATAGGGGTATATCTAATGTTTCAATTATTAAACGTTCTTCATTATTGATATCATCCTTGTTCAATATAGAATTTTCAGAACTATAACAAAATTCAGGTTCAAAACTTCTATCTTGAAAATTTATATTTTTTAAAAAGAAAATTTGCAATAATAGGGCTGAAATTAAAAATATAAAAATAATATTTTCTAATTTTATTTTTTCTTTTACCATTTCCCTATCAAATTTTATTCATTTAATTTAAAAATATAACTGAAATAATTAATTTTTAGTTAACTATTAAAAGCTAAAAAAATTTACTGGAAAATGAGATAGAAATGTTTGAAAATTATAAACATAAATTCCAAATAAAATGGTTAATAAGAAGTTGTATTTTTTTAAATCATAAAACTTTAATTTTTCTAATTCTATAGAAGCCGTGAAAACAACAAGATGGAACATCTGAATTATATAAGTTGATTTAATCGTATCTCCAGTGCTGACGGGGTAAGAAATTGCAAAAATTAGAAACCCAAAGAAACTAAACAAAACTGCATAATTAATATATTGAATTAAAAAACTTTTTTTATTATTTCTTAATGTTTTTACATAGTAAATAAGAATTAATATTGTAGTAATAATTGATAATGAAGTTACATTGGACAAATAGTTTCCAATTGATTCCTGATTTCTGCCTATATCTAAAAACCTTGAAGTAAAAGAAAAATATCCCCAATAATCTCCCCACAAATCGGTGTATAAGATAGATATGTATTGATTGTCCAAATATGGTCTTATAGGTTTTGTAAATATATATATTAATTGATCTAGACTTGGTACATAAAAGTTTAACGGTTGGTTATAGATTGAAAATTTTGTAGCTTCCATATTAAAAGCAGTAAAACTACCATTTTCATTATATAAATTAAAATAAAACCAACTTGATAGGCCTGCTCCTATCAATGCACTTAGGGACCATGTTTTAAAATAAAGTCTTTTAAATTTGTTTCTTTTTGAAAACAGTAAAACTGTTAGTGGTAAGAATAATAGAAAAGCCCATTGTCTACTCAAAGCTAAGCAGCCAATAATAAGGCCGAGAGCAATAATATTTTTAAAATTGAATTCATAATTTGAATTGTCTAATTTTATAATCCAGTAAATAAACAAGCTTAGAAAAAATATTATATATGGCTCACCCCTAATCATAGAAATTGTTCTGTAATTTACGGCTAGTAATGAAATTAGAATTAAGTAGCTTGAATTAAGAAAATTGCTTTTTTTAACAAATTTTTTGAGTGAATAAATGTTTATAGAAATAGTTAGAAGGTACAGAAAAGATTGAAATATTTGCGTAAAGTTTGCATATATAGGCTGACATTCAGATAAATAATTCTTACTTTCTATAATATTTCTACAAAATACCTGAACTATTGAAGGAAATAAATAAGCCAAAGGTGGATTAAAAAATTCCCTTGTCTCTCTGACACTGGGAATATTAAGCTCATAAGGCAAGTATCTTGCAAGATGATCAACATACAAAAAGTGTGCTTCAGCATCATATCCAAGTGCAGGACTGTAGTGTAAAATGTTATAAATTAAAACATATATTGTTGACAAAATTAATAGATAAAAAATTACATCAGAGTACTTTAATTTGTTATTAAATAAAAACATTTAGCTTCATTAACATTTTATATTCAGTTTATTAATTTAATAAAGATTAAATTTATCTATATTGGTTTTTTAATAGTAATTTTTTTTTCTTACTTATAATCAATGTATGTATTCTGTCGAATGGTTATGTGGCGTAAAAAGGTCAAATCAGAGCTTTAAAAATATTGATATAAGTGGAAATTTTATTTTTGAAAATGATCCAAACTTTGTAGCAATTCAACTCTGGGACAGATTTAACAGAACTCTTGTGGTCAACTCTTTTGATGAATGCGAGCATTATGTTTTAGGAGGTTGGAGCTATACTCAAAATCTTAACATTGAACAATTTTCTCAATTAGTAATAATTTTTTTACTATCATCAATATTAATTTTTAGACGAAAGTACTTTTATAAAAATTGAAAGTAAACAATATCAAAAATATATTAGTGGTCGTTTTAATTACTATTGCTCCTTGGTTTAATTCAAATTTATTTGATGATACAGCACCCAATAAAGATACTGAATTTAGTAGTACTTACTTTGAGATAAATCCGTGTAAAATTTCTTTGGCTGAGTTTGCCTATTTTGAAGGGAACTTATCAAGATTTAAGTTTGTTAATGATACTTCTTCCCCAATTTATTGCTTTGGAAGAATATCTTCAGGAAATGATGGTGAGACCTTAAAAATTGGTACCAACTTTTCTATTAGTACATTAATTATCTTTTTCTTATTGAGTACTCTGATTAGCAAAACACCGCTTTTAGATAAGCCTTTAGGTGTAAAAAATATTTACTTTAGCTCTCATGTCTTTACGGTGATATTAGTAGTCGGATTAATCCTTGCAGATAGCAAATATTATGAAAATTCATCAATTTTCTATTTCTTAAATCAAGACGAAGCAATAACTTTTAGTTATTTAACTATATTTATTTTGTTGATTTTAGGTATCTTGGTTGAAAAGTATGAAATCAACAAAAGAGTGCTCATAAACTATTTACCATTTTTATTTTTGCTTTCAGGACTAGTCTCTAAAAGTAATTTAAATATTTGGTTAGTTATATTTATTTATTTTGGATTTCATTACATAAAAACAAACAAAAGTTTGTTATCTGTAAATTTTTATTTCTTTTTAATACTATTTTGGGCAATCAATGCAAGTACTACTTTTATAAAAACACCAATTCTTTTTTTAGGATTTACAAGCACTTCATATGATTTTTACAGCATTATTGTTTACTCAATCTGCTTATATGTTGTGTTTTGTGGAGTAATATTTTTAGTTAAAAATCAACTTAAATATTTTGAACTTTCAAAATTTTTAAATAGCTTCTACGTCGTTTTGATATCAAAATTTTTAATAAATTTTCTTGCAAATGAATCGACCGTTGTGAAGTTTATATTTGAGTTTATATTTGGTAAATTCAATGAAAATA
>Ga0310343_10001677_pt1 | contig 11474 bp, 11 predicted proteins | sample HC15DNA2025_MG_FD_203519 | JGI IMG/M metagenome (GOLD analysis project Ga0310343, IMG submission 203519) | Marine microbial communities from station ALOHA, North Pacific Subtropical Gyre - HC15-DNA-20-25_MG | ecosystem: Environmental > Aquatic > Marine > Oceanic | place: Pacific Ocean: North...
GTCAGTTCGTGAATACTATATACCCGGTCAAGTATCTGACCAAGAAGAAGCTGATAATCTTATAAGAGATGCAAAGAATGGTATGTCTGAAGAAGAAATACTAACTCGTGCTAATTTTATAGAAGATGCTGACATTAAGGCTGATGCTATAAAAAAAGCTAAAGATGCGTCAAAAGGTTTTGTACCATCAAGCGATCAGGAAACTCAAGCTAAACGCTTACTTAGTGGTGTAGCTCAAAAGTATTTATCTCCTAACGCTGCTATAGTTGACCCAGATCTAGCCTCTGTTGATGCACAGAAACTGACTAATAAAGCCTTACATGATTATAACAGAATCTATATGATGCGAGTCAGGAAAGGTGACAATAGAGATGAAGCTCATGCGTATGCTTTAGAACAAGTCGAAGCTAACTTGTTAAAAGAGCCAGCAGATATTGTTCAAAAAGGTACATACGAAGGTAACTATTACAGTGCTGGTGCAGTTACAAAAAGAGATCCTAAGATTACATTATTACCAGAAGCTAAAAGGCTGGTAAAAGAGTCAACCGAACTACCAATTAATAATCCAGCTTTGACTAGCGACAAGTATTTACCCGGTGAGCAAGAAGCTGCATTGATAGCTGGTAGAAATATGAAAGCAAATAATGGTGAAATACCTGATTTTTATATAGAGTTAGCTAAAGTTGTAGGTATGAAGCCATACAGACTTATGCAAATGAGACACGAAGCTCTAGGTTTAGATGTTGCAGCATATGATACAGACAAGACTTTACCTAATGGTAAACCTAATCCTAACTATGGTAAACCGATTGCATTTTTTGTACCAGAGGGTGCACTTGGAGAAGAACAGTTATCCGCAGACGATCAAGCTTTATTAGATAGTAACCCTAATGGTGCTAAGGTATTTAGAGCTGGCTTAAATGCTTTTACATATCTAGACTCTATGGACTGGATGTATGAAGGTGCGGCCCGTCAAGGTGCTAACTATACCTCCTTTGTCGATGGTAGAGGTCGTGCATACTCTGATGTTATTACAGAGAATACAACTTTAGGTGACATAGAAGATATGTTCAATGCTAAAGAGTCTAGAAGTGGTATGCGTATGGGAGAAAACATTAAGGTTGGAAGATACCCATGGACAAAGACTACCTTCAATGAAGCTATGCAATTAGCTGGACTTGATCGTAACACTAAGTTTGACAAAGAAGCACAGGATGCTCTTGTACGTGGACACATCTTACATACTTCTATGACAAGCAATAGTTATACTGGTCTTTCTGTATTTAATGATGCTCAAGAAGGATTTAGACCTGAAGCTTACGAGCCATTTCAGGTAGACGGTGAGACAATAAATATATTTGAAGAAGAGTTTGGTGGCGAGTTTTTAGACCCATACTCTTTGCCTACTACTATGTCCACAGGGCTAGTTAAATTCATATTATCACAATAAATTATGGAAGAATATAGTTTCGATCAATCTGACATCGAACAAATCGAAGCAGAGACAGAGGAACAGGCAGATAGAGAAAGGGCTGAAGCGGCAGCAAAAGTCTCCAAAGAACAGGAAGAAGCAAAACAGAATGTAGCTGATGAACTTGAAGACCCACGTAATGCAGATAACTGGGGATTTAAGGCAGTCACAAAAGAGCTACAGTCTGCTTTGACTGGTGGTGTACAAGATTCTCTATCGTCTGTAGCAACGTTTGCTGAAAGAACAACAGATGCACTCTCTGGCGAAATGCAAAGAGAGAAAGAAAAGAATGGTTACTACAAACCACAATGGGATCCTTTTACATCAGAAAGCAATCCTATCATAACAAAAACATGGTGGGGCAACCTAGCACGTGGTACAGTGCATTTTGGTACAATGGCAGCTGGTACAGTACTAGCAGCAAAAGGTCTTGCAGCTGGTGGTGTAGGACTAGGTATAGGTGCTGGTGCAAGAGCACTATTAGGAGCACCTAGCCTTGTACGTGCAGCTGGTATTGGTGCTATATCTGATCTTGTGTCAAAACAATCTGACGGAGAAAATGCGTTAGGTATGATGCGAGATAGATACGGTTGGGTAGATACACCATTAAGCACTAAAGAAACTGACCACCCTATTATGATGAAGGTCAAAAACATCGTAGAAGGTATGGGTATAGGTCTTGTGTTTGATGGTGCTGCTATGGTTTTAGGTAAAGGTGGTACACAAGTACAAAACTTTATAAAAAATAGACAAAAGAGTGTAGACGAAGAAACACTAGCAAAAGGTCTACAGGAGTTACGAGAAGGTGAAAGTGGTTTTCGTGCAGCTAAAAATAAACCTTTAGCTGGCCCTGCTCAGGGTGCTACACTTTCTGTTGACGATCCTATGATTGTCTTTGAAAATCAGAAAAAGATTAGAAAAGACTGGGGTTCAGAAGAAGGTTCTGCTGGTAATTTAATTACACCAGTACAACGTGAGCGTGGTGCTAAGTTTTCTGGTCAGTCAGAAGAGGTAGTTGAAGATGTATTACAAAAGTTATATAGTAAAAATAAATTTCAAGCTTTACTAGACGAAGTAGGCGGTGACAGAAAAGCTCTTGTAGAAAAATTTAGAGATGCTGTAGAGGCACATCAACGCATTACACTAGGTAGAAATGCAGCTGAGTTAGGCCCAGACGAGTATTTAGAAGAGTTTTTTAATGCTGTAGATGCTTACCAAATTACAGATATAGATGGTAACATAACTGATAAATTAGAAACATTAACAAGTAAATATGTTGTTGTTGCTGACATGGTTATGGGTACATTATTACAGCAAGTACGTGACATGGCAGAAGCTGGTAGAGAAATAAAAGACTTTGTAGATCTAAAAGATGTAGATGGCCCATTAGAAAATATACGTGATACAATGTTTATGCTTTTAACAGAAGCCAAACGTGCTCGTATAATTAAGTCAGATAACTTTAAAGAACTAGGTGCTGGTAAAAGATCTTATCTTGAAAAGACTTTGGCCAAAGAAATGGCAGACACTAGAGAAGCAATACAGGCAATGCTCAACATTACTAAGGAAAACGATCCTAACGGAGAGTTGTTGATGTCATTGTTTGAGGCATTTTCTATGATGAAAACTGTCAACAGTGTAGATGATTTTGATAACTTTGCACGTAAAATGATCTTTGGTGGTGAGATAGGTGGTAAACAAGTAACTGGATCTCTAGTCAAAGAACTCCAAGGAGTTATGACACATAGTATTTTATCTGGCCCTAAAACACCAGCTAGAGCTATAATTGGTACAGCTACCCATACATTCTTACGCCCTATGGCTACAACTATAGGTGCTGCTTTTACAGGTGATAAACGTGCAGCAAGAGCTGGACTAGCATCTATGAACGCTATGATAGAGGCTATACCAGAGTCATTTGAGTTGTTTAGGTCTAGACTAAACTCATACTGGTCAGGTGATATAGCTACTAGAAAAACTAGATTTACTGAATATACAAAAGGTGATAATAACTGGGAGATCATACGTAGGTTTGCAGAAAGTGATAGAGCTAATGCCGGAGAAAAAGCTGCTTTCCGTGTAGCTAACATGGCACGTAGTATGAATGACAACAAGTTTCTAACATATGGTGTCACACTTATGGCAGCAACTGATGATGCGTTTGCATATATACTTGGCCGTGCTAAGATGCGTGAAAAAGCATTACTGTCAGCTTTTGATGTACAAGATGCTGGTAAACTTACTGCGTATAGCGACATAAAGCCTGAGTTAATTAAGAATTTTGAAGACTATTTTTATAGTGACATTTTTGATGGTATGGGTAATATAACTGACGCAGCTACAAAGTTTGCACGTCAAGAAGTTACACTTACACAGGAACTTACAGGTTTTTCTAGAAACCTAAACGCAGTGTTTCAGCAAAATCCTTGGGCTAAACCTTTCTTTTTATTTGCACGTACAGGTGTAAACGGTCTAAAACTTACAGCAAAACATACACCCGGATTTAACTTCTTAGTTAAAGAATGGAATGATATAGCTTTTGCTGATATAAGCAATCCTAGAGTGTTTGAAGAGTTAGCTAAGTATGGTATAACAAACGAGCGTGAGTTACTTAACGCTAGATATCTACAACGTGGCCGATTGGCAATGGGCTCTGCTCTTGTATTTATGGCAGCTCAAGCATGGATGCGTGGTGATATGACAGGTAATGGGCCAATAGATAGGCAAAAACGTAATGTTTGGATAGATGCTGGTTACAAACCTAACTCTATAAAATTAGGTGGTGTGCTGGTAAACTACAACTCATTCGAGCCATTCAACCAGATTATGTCTATGATAGCTGATATAGGTGACGCTAGCTTACTTATGGGTGAAGAGTGGACAGAAGACAACTTACTAAAAGTAGGTTTACTGCTTGCTCAAGGTGTAACAAGTAAATCTTATCTTGCTGGTTTACAATCGTTTGTAGACTTGTTTGGTGCAAAACCCGGACAGCCTGCAAGAATAGCAGCTAACTTAATGAACAATACTATACCTCTTGGAGGTCTACGTAACGATCTTGGTAAGCTATTTCAACCATATACTAGAGAACTAAACTCTGGTATTATACAGTCTATACGTAACCGTAACAAATACTTTGATACCCTACCCGGTAACGATCTGCCTATAAAATATGACATACTAGCTCCTAGACCAGTCAATCCTTATGACTTTATGACTAGAGCGTATAACATGTTTAGTCCTGTACAGATGAATTTAGATAATAGCCCCGGTCGTGAGCTACTATTTAAAAGTGGTTATGATATGAGATTATCAGTTCTGTTTTCACCAGATGGTGATGATCTTACAAAAGAGCCAGTGCTTCGTTCTAAGTTTCAGCAAGCTATAGGTAAACAAAATTTAGAGGTCGATCTAATTAAGTTAGCTAAAGATCCTAGAATTATAGCATCTATAGAACAGATGGATAAAGATAGAGCTGCTGGTAATCGTGGTGACTTTGAACCTATGGATTACTACCATAACAAAGTAATTAGACGTTTATTTGCTAGAGCAGAACGTATAGCTTGGATGGAGGTAAGTGGAGAACCTCGTGCACAAGAGATTAAAAAAGAAAGATTAGAGAAGAAAATTCAACGACAAGAAAAAGGTCGTCAAACCGGTAACATCCTCAACATATACAAATAATGGCAACAACATTCGTAGAATACACTGGGGATGGAAATGCGACTAAGGCGTTTTCTTTCCCTTCATATCAAGAATCTGATGTTAAAGTTCGTGTAGATGGTGTACTTAAAACAACAAGTACACACTACAACATCACTAGCTACACTACTACAGGTGGTGGTAATGTAGTTTTTACATCAGGCAACATACCACTTAGCGGAACTATTCGCATATATCGTGACACCAGTGTAGATGCAGCTAAGGCTACATTTACAGCAGGGTCATCCGTAAAAGCAGCTGACTTAAATAATAACATAACACAGCTTCTATACAGAGCACAAGAAGAGCAAGTACCTAATCTTGTACAAGCATTTGATATAGAAGCAAGTGCTATAGAAACAGCTAATATAAAAAATGATGCTGTAAACGCTGATAAAATAGCTGACGATGTTATAAACTCTGAACATTATGTAGCTGGGTCAATAGATCATGAACACTTAGCTAACGACATTATAGATGGAGACAACATACAAGACGATGTAATTAACTCCGAACATTATGTTGCTGCTAGTATAGATCATGAGCATCTAGCCAATGACATTATAGATAGTGATAACATTCAAGATAACGCTATAAACTCTGAGCACTATGTAGATGCGTCTATTGACCATGTGCATTTATCTAATGACTGTATAGATGCAGATAACATACAAGACAACGCTGTTGGATCTGAACATATACAAGCTGATGCTGTCACTGATTCTGAGATAGCAACCGGAACTTTAGACAATAGATACTTCACAGAGACCGAACTAAATAATGGTCAATTAGATGGCCAGTACTACACAGAAACAGAATTAGACGCTGGTCAATTAGACAATAGGTATTTTACAGAAACTGAACTGTCTAACGGTGCATTGGATGGTAGATACTTTACAGAAACAGAAGTTGAAGATAACTTTCTTAGACAGGATTCTAGCGAAACTATAGCTAGTGGAGTTACATGGTCTAGTGTTGACTCAAAAGTAGCTACAACAAAAGCCATAGACTTACGTATTATTGACCTTGTTGATGACGTAGGTGGTTTTGTACCAATAGCAAATGAGTTAAGTTTTCCTAATGACAACCCTGATATAAATGATCCTGACACTGGTGGGACTATTGTAAGTGTTAGAATTTTAAGCACTAGCTATACGCCAACAGCTGGCACAGTAACTATTGCTAATGGTACTGTAGGTAACTCTACTGTTACAATTACAAACTGTGGAACTACAGTTTTACAAGCTGGCTTTGGTGTATTAGTTGAAACTACATCAGTAGGAAATACATATCAATTTCATAGATTAGTACCAAAGGCAACTGAGGTATCTACTGTAGCATTAAATGCTGTAAATATAGCAGCAGCTGGAGCTAACATAGTAAATATAGATAACTTTGCTGATAGATACCAAATTAGTAATAACGCACCTACAGCTAGACCTGACAGTGGTACACTACAAAATGGTGACTTATGGTTTGATAGCTCATCTAACAAAGTTATGATGGTCTATGATGGTAGCTCTGGCGATGGATTTAGTGCTATTACACCTAACCAGTCTGACTTAACTAACATTAATATTGTAGCTGGACAGATAACATTCCAAGAAGATCTAGGTCTTATAACTAACGCAGTTAATACTGGATCTGGTAATAACTCTGTAAATACAGTTGGAGCTAACATTGCTGATGTAAATACAACTGCAACAAATATAGCAAAGATAACTACTGTTGCTGACGATTTAAACGAAGGCACATCTGAAATAGATACAGTTGCTACAAGCATTGCAAACGTAAATACTGTTGGTACTGATATTGCAAATGTTAATACTGTAGCCGCATCTATAGCGAATGTAAACACAGTACAAGGTTCTATATCAAACGTAAATACTGCTGCAACTAATATAGCAAGTATAAACACAACTGCTGCTAGTATAGCAAATGTAAATAACTTTACTGATAAATACCAAGTAGCAGCTAGCGACCCATCAACAGATGGTGGTGGTAATGCACTTGCTGCTGGTGACTTATACTTTAACACTTCTGCTAATGAACTTAAAGTTTATTCAGGTTCTCAATGGCAGGGTGGTGTTACAGCTACTGGTAGTTTTGCTGCTACAACAGGTAACATTTTTACTGGTACTAATATACACAACGACAACGTAAAGTCTATTTATGGTACGGGCTCTGACGGTATGGAATTATTTCATAACACTAGCGATTCAATCATAAATGATACAGGTACAGGCAGTTTAAAATTACAAACTGGTGGAAACACTAAACTAGAAGTCGCATCTACAGGTGTCACTGTAACAGGACTTGTATCAGCAACTACTATTGATGGTAGTGCTGGTGATAACTTAACTCTCGATTTTGGAACCCTATAAATGGCAAAATTATTAAAATTAAGACGAGGAAGTACCTCGCAACATAGTAGCTTTACTGGAGCCGAGGGTGAAGTTACCGTAGATACTGATAAGGATGTCCTTGTCGTAAATGACGGCTCAACTGCTGGTGGACACCCACTAGCTGCTGAAGATATGTCTAATGTATCTTCCGCTTCTATTGCTGGAAGATTAGCTACAGATTCTATAGCAACAACTAAGATTGCTGCTGGAGCTTTACCGACAGACGTAACAGTAGCTAGTGCAAATATAGTTAACGGAACAATCGTAAACGAAGACGTTAACGCATCTGCTGCAATAGCTGGAACTAAAATATCTCCTGACTTTGGTTCTCAAAATACTACAACTACAGGAATTGCAGCAGTTGGAGAGTTACAAGTTACATCTACCGCACCTAAAATACTTTTAACTGATTCAGATAGTAACCCTGATTTTGAAATAAGAAATTTAAATGGTTCTTTAAATTTTAAAGATACTACAAATGATTCAACTAAATTGTCTCTTCAACAAAGTCAAGTGACAATAACTGACAACTTAGACTGTGGTTCTGGTGTTGACGTAACAGGAAACATCACAGTTACAGGAACAGTTGACGGTGTAGACGTTGCTGCTCTTAATACAACAGTTGGAAACTTAGGAATTTCTGGTGGTGCTATAGCTAGTTCTACAACTGCAACTACACAGTCTGCTAGTGACAACAGTACAAAAGTTGCTACAACTGCATACACAGATACAGCAATATCAAATTTAGTAGACTCATCCCCTGCTGCTCTTAATACTCTTAATGAGTTAGCAGCAGCTATAAACGATGATGCTAGTTTTTCTACAACTATTACTAATAGCATTGCTACTAAGATGCCTTTGTCTGGTGGTACGTTTACAGGTAGCGTTATAGTTGGAAATGGTGGAACTTCTGTCTCTGACGCAGGGCTAGTAGTTTCAGCAGATGATTCTGGTGCTGCTATAATGTTACAAAGAAGTGGTAGTGGAAGATTCGACTGTTCCGTTGCAAATGAAAGTGGTAGTTTAGTATTTAGAACCGGATCAGATTCATCAACTGTTGCCGGTTTAAGTAACCGTTTGTCAATTAATGGAAGTACAGGAAACATCACAGCAGCAGGCACACTGACAGCTAATACATTCAGTGGTTCTGGTGCGTCCTTAACAAACATCCCTGCTGCAAATATCACAGGTACATTACCAGCTATTGATGGTTCAAACCTAACTGGTATTGTATCCATACCCGCTGGTATGATTATGATATGGTCTGGTGCTGCAAACGCTATACCTTCCGGTTTTACTTTATGTGATGGTAACAATAGTACACCTGACTTAAGAGATAGGTTTGTTGTTGGAGCACAAAACTCTTACAGCGTAGGTAATACTGGTGGTGCTACATCCGGTTCAGATACTGTTAATATAAGTTTCAGTGTTTCTGGTACTACTGGAGGGCCAAGTACTACTGGTGCGGCTGGTGGATTCCAGACCAGTATAGGAGCTAGAGAAAACCATACACACAGCTTTAGTGGATCTGGTTCTGACTCTGATACTGTAACCATAGCTACACTACCTCCTTACTATGCTCTTTGCTATGTAATGAAAACCTAATACTTACATTTATTATGAAATCTTTTATTATATTAATATTGCTAACTTCAGTATCTTCTGTATTAGCACATCCACAGCATCACATACATGAGCATGGATCTACCAACAATACAGATACCTCAGCCGTTTTCGATAAAAACGGTTGAAATACCACTTCCTACAGCTGATGTTCCCTCATATCAACCTTTGGTCGTACCTCCGCAAGATTTACGAAGACCCGAAGGCACAGAGGAGGTGCGGACAGAAGAAAACCCACCCCCAAAAATACACTTTCCACCCTTACCTAGTATCACTTTACCATCGCAAGAAGTCTTAGTTGCTGCATCGGTTACTGCTGTAACTGCTGTAGCAGCTGCGACTGTTACACAACCTGTAATCAATGCGTTGAAAGATAAAATACAAAAGTTTTTACAAGGCAAGATAAACAAATGGAAACAAAACCGCCAGAAAAGAAAGGCATCCTTAGAAAAATCAAAGAAAACGTAGACGACCATGACGAACAGATGGCCGTACTGGGTGCAATAGTGCGTCTAGGCGTAGTTATCTGGTCTGGTTTTATTATTACACTAAACTATGTAGAGCTACCTATGGTCAAAAAGACCGGAGCATCATCGGATATCACGTTCGTTGCTTCGATATTTACGGGAGCTCTAGCAACCTTTGGGCTATCTACAGGTAGAACAAAAGGCGAAAAAGACAAACAACCAAAGCAATGAAGAAACTAATTCTTCTCTTAGCCCTGTTATCACCCGCAGTAGCAAGAGCTAATACTGTCACGCCCCAGTTTACTACAGGGTCGATGAATAGTACAACTACAACAACTCAAACTATCGTAGAAACAGAGCAAGTACAAGTATTCGGTGCGAATGTAAACACTTGGTCTGGAACTAACATAACGGCATCTGCTAGTGCCGGTATTGCCGGTGGTGATGCAGTATTTACAGTTACTGACAACACATTACCATGGAGCTTAGAAACAACAACAAGAGCAGCAGGCTTAGTAGAACAAAGAGATTATACAAGAAACTTTACAATAAACTCTACTACTACATCGCTCTCTGTCTTCTCTCAGTAACACCTGTATACGCTGAAGGAGATACAGTTAATAAATCAAATCCTGTAGCTGCGGCTACGGGTAATGTGACGAACCAAGCCGTGCAGTTCCAGAACAACGGTGCAGCGTCACGTCAGGTATACGGCCCAAACATACAATGTAATGGGTCTACTATGACGTTTAGTCCTTTTTATATGGGCAATGATACAAAACCAGAAACTGAAGATGGTTACAACATCAATCAGAACTGGGGTTTTCAGCTAAACTTTATGGTTCCGCTAGATCGAGAAGGTCTGCGACAATGTAAGCGTATAGCTAAACGTCAGGAAGAAAAAATGAGACTAGACTATGAGCTAGTTCGTGCGTTGAAATGTGCAGAACTTAGACAACGTGGCTTTACATTCCATCCTCAATCAGAAATGGTAGTGCTATGCCAAGATGTCGTACCTATCTCTGCCTTACAACCACCTAAACCAAAGAAAAAGAAATTTTGGCAACGATGAGCACACTAACAGATCAAAGAGCAGCTAGAGAAGCAGCTACAAAAACAAAACCAAAGAAAAAATCAACAGCAAAACGTGACGAACACGGACGTTTTATCAAAAAACATGATCCAGACCTAGATACACCATCATTATGATCGCACTTATTAAACCTATACTGTTCAAGTTTTTGGGCAGCAAAGCTGTAAAAGAGCTTGTAGTAAAACTACTAGAAGCATACAGTAAGACTACTGACAATACAGTAGATGACAAGCTAACAGCTCTTGTCAAGAAAAACTTATTACCAGAAGAATAATGGAGAATCCAAGGGTTATACCCAAAAAAGCAACCGAAGAGAGTTTTAACGAGCTACACTACCTTGTTACAGAGGACTTTCTACGCAGAATAAAGAGTGGAGAAGCAACAGTACAAGATCTAAAGGCAGCTTGTGATTGGCTAAAAACCAATGACATTACAGGTGTCGCTTATGAGGGTAGTCCCTTGGACAAACTCAACAAGATCATACCTACTGTAGATCCATCTTTAGTAAAGAGAAAAGTCTATGGCAAAAACTTCTAAGTACTACAAGAAAAATCCAAAGGCTGCTGCAAAGCGACGCAAACAGCAACGTAAGTACAACAAAACTAAGAAAGGTCTAGAGATTAGAGTCAATGCAAACAAACTTAATAGAAAACTTGGTACATATGGAAACCGTGACGGTCTGGATGCCGCCCATTATAAGGGTAGCAAGACCC
>Ga0310343_10001679_pt1 | contig 11459 bp, 11 predicted proteins | sample HC15DNA2025_MG_FD_203519 | JGI IMG/M metagenome (GOLD analysis project Ga0310343, IMG submission 203519) | Marine microbial communities from station ALOHA, North Pacific Subtropical Gyre - HC15-DNA-20-25_MG | ecosystem: Environmental > Aquatic > Marine > Oceanic | place: Pacific Ocean: North...
ACTCGCTACAACCATTAGTTTCAGAACTTAGATTAATTAAAAGTGATGGAGAGATTGACTTACTAACAAAAGCCTGTGACATTACTGTTGAAGGTCATATTCATGCAATGAAAACTGCAAATGCTGGAATGTACGAGTATCAAGTCGGTGCAGAGATGGAAAAGATATTTCATGATAGAGGCGCAGAAAGATTGGGCTATCCCTCAATAGTTGCTGGAGGTCACAACGCTTGCATACTTCATTACTCAACAAATAGAGACCAGCTTGATGATGGAAGCCTACTTCTAATTGATGCAGCAGCAGAGTATGGAATGTACTCTTCTGATGTAACCCGTACTTTTCCTGTATCTGGAAAGTTTACTTCATATCAAAAAGATGTATATGAAGAAGTACTAAAGGTACAAAAAGAAGGTATAGAAGGAGTAGTTGTGGGTAACTCCATGAAAGAAGTACACAAACAAACTATAAAAACTTTATCTGAATCATTGGTTAATTTAAAACTAGTTCCACTTGGTGCAGAGGAAACACTCTCAATGATGCATTTTTTCGAATTCTTTATGCACGGTACTGGGCACTGGCTAGGTCTTGACGTTCATGATGCTGGAAGTAATGAAGTTAATGGAAAACCAAGAGCATTTGAACATGGAATGGTGACAACCATAGAGCCAGGAATTTATGTAAGACCAACAAAGCCTGTAATAGAATTTCCTTTACTTGAACGTGATCCAACTGAAATCAGAGAACGTAGAAAAATTATGGGGATGGAGAAAGCTACAAAACTAGAAAAAGAAGAAATGATGAATGCAAAAACAGTAAAACACGAGATTCCTAAAGACCTCTTGGGTATTGGCGTAAGAATTGAAGATGACATAGTTTGTACAACCAATGGACCGATGAACCTCACAGAGAATGCTCCAAAAACAATCGAAGAAATCGAAGCAGTTACAGCCTAAAAAATGTCCTCGCCAAGATTAATTTACTCAATTTATGAAAATCGTTTACGTAATAAATTAGTTAACGAAAATCTACCTAAACATATCGGATTAATTCACGATGGTCACAGAAGGTACGCAAGGAAAGAAGGATTACTTAGTTTTAAAGTTTCATACAAAATTGGCATGACAAGACTTAAAGAGTGTATTGGATGGTGTGATGAACTGGGGATTGATTTCATCACAAGCTGGCTTTTATCAAGAGAAAACCTTTCAAGACCACAAGAAGAACTTGGACCTTATTTTCAAGTGCTGAATGAACTCTTTGAAGAGCTATTAATTGATGACGTAATTGATAACTTTAGAGTTGAATTTATTGGATCCACCGATCTTTTACCGGATTTCTTACAAGAAACTATTAAACAGCTCAAAGAAGTTAGGGGCGGAGGGCAAAAAACTTTAACAATTGCTTTGGGTTATGGAGGACGACAAGAAATTCTAGATGCTATCAAGGGATTGATTGACCAAAATAGAAACGAACATAATGATTTTGATGAATTACTTGAGAATGTAACTGACGAGCAACTAAGAAGACATTTATACTCACCGAAAACGCCAGATATTGATTTAATTATTAGAACAAGTGGAGAATCAAGGTTGTCAGGTTTTTTATTATGGCAAAGTGCTTACTCTGAGGTAATTTTTCAAGATGTTTACTGGCCTGAATTTAGAAAAATAGACTTTCTTCGTTGCCTGAGAGAATACTCTCAAAGAGAACGCCGTTTCGGTCAATAAAAATAATTATGTTAAACTAATTCAACTATGCAAGAATTATTAGCTTCCACTAACTTTACTGTTGTTTTCCTATCTTTAATAGCAGTTAAGTTTTTATTAGAAACATATTTAAAGTTAAGAAACCTTAAATCTATTGAATTAAACAAAACTGCTATTCCTGAAAGGTTTGTAAATGTAGTTACTGAGGAAGAGTATAAGAAATCAATAGACTACAATATTGATCGAATCAGATTTCAAATCTTTACAGCTCTTTTTGGTGCTGTAGTGTTAATAATTTTTACTTTGGGAGGTCTATTTAATTTTCTTGCTGAAATAATTGTCTCTACCACCTCATCAGATGTTCTTGGGGCAGTTCTATTAGGACTTTTACTCTTGATAGTTGAGCAGGTAATTTCAATACCAATATCTATATATTCAACATTTGTTATAGAGGAAAAACACGGCTTCAACAAAACAACAACAAAAACATTTGTGATAGACATTTTTAAAAGTTTGTTTATATCTGCAATTATCTCTTCAGCTATTTATGCAACTGTAATTTATATAGTCGTAAATTTAGGTGACAACTGGTGGATATACGCATTTGGAGCGGTCTTTTTTCTACAGGCAATTATATTCTTTCTCTATCCAGTATTAATAATGCCGCTGTTCAATAAATTTGAACCACTTGATAATGAAGAATTTAAAAAGCCAATAGAAAAATTATTGAAAAAAGTTGATTTTAAATCAAAAGGATTATTTGTCATGGATGCAAGTTTACGAAGTACGCACGGCAATGCTTTTTTTACTGGATTTGGAAAGAATAAAAGAATTGTATTTTTTGACACACTGTTAAAAACAATTACTCCAGATGAAATGGAAGCAATTCTTGGTCATGAATTAGGCCATTATAAATTGGGGCACATAAGGAAGACGCTAATTAGCTCATTAGTATTTGGTTTTATTGGTTTCTATATACTAAGTGAAGTACTTAAAAGTGATAGCTTCTTTCTTGATCACGGATTGGAATCTTTAACTGTCTATTCTAAGTTTTTACTATTTTATTTAGTTGCTGGTTCATATACATTTTTTACTAAACCTTTCACATCAGCACTATCTAGAAAAAGAGAATTCGAAGCTGATGATTTTTCATTTCAATTTACTGATGGAGAGTATATGATCTCTGGTTTGTTGAAGCTAAGTAAAGATAATGCATCTAACTTAACTCCCGACCCTTTATATAGTTCTTACTATTACTCTCATCCTCCAATTGCTGAAAGGGTTGCCAGTATAGAAAATAAGTTAAAATAAGTATATGAGTACAGCAGACGAAATTAAAAAACTAAATGAACTATTAAGAGACAGGATCATCTCTCAAGAGGAATTTGACTTGCAAAAAGAAAAACTTCTTAACAGCACCTCATCCGGAAGTGACTCGCAATGGGTTGTAACCCTACTTCTAGCATTTTTACTTGGGGTTATTGGTGCACATAGGTTCTATGTAGGTAAAACGGGTACTGGAATACTAATGCTTTTAACATTTGGTGGTATAGGAATTTGGCTATTAATAGATTTAATACTTATTGTTACTGGACAATTTACTAACAAAGATGGGGAAAAAATAGCCAGAATTTAGTCATCTAAGCTTATCCAGTAAACACCACCAGCTCTTGTTCCAGCATATAAGATTCTATTTTCTTCTGATAATTCAAGAGAGAAAACACCGAGATGTTTTAGGCCTGAATTAAACTCTTCCCATGTTGTTCCACCATCGGTACTTTTATAAACTCCAAAATCTCCTAAGACGCCTCTACTCTCTGAGAGTCTAAAATAATCTACAGTCCCCATATAGATATTGTTGCTATTTCGTGGATCAACAATAATATCTCCTACACCAAAAGATTTTGAAAGAGATGAGACAGTTAATTTTTTCCAATTTTCTCCGCCATCTGTACTTTTGTAAACTCCGTCATCATCTGTTCCAAGATAGAGTGTCTCAGAATCATTAGGGTCTACAGTTAATATATTGGTTTCGAGGCTATCAAGCCCATTGTTAATTTGAGTCCAGTTATTACCACGATCAGTACTTTTAAACACTCCTGCTCCTTCACCAACCTTATCTGTATACTCTGTAGCTCCCTGAGTAGTTGCATAAAAGACATAATTGTTGTTTGGATCAATTATTAATTTACTTACATGAACATCTCTTACAAAACCATCATCAGAGTTTCTCCAAGAATCTCCATTATCCTCTGAACCAGTTAACCCCACATTTTCTTTTGAATACTGATCTCCACCACTACCTACAAGAACTTTGAAAGGAGCTTCTTTCTCAATAATGATTCCGTGATAGTGACAATTTCCACCTGCTTCTTCATCATCACAAAGATCCGAACCTCCAACAACCCTCCAAGACTCCCCAGCATTTGTCGATTTATAAACCCCTCCGCTAGTTGTTGTAAATACGGTGTCAGCATCTTCTGGGTGAGTTGCTAGCTGCATACCATACCAACTTTTAATACCAAATGAAGCAAAACCCCAGTTCTTACCACCATCTATACTCTTAAAAATCCCTAGATTATAAGTTGTTGCATACATAGTTCCATCTAAAGCAGTGACAAGATCTACGACTTCAGATCCTACAAAACCCGTATTTGTTTCAATCCAGGTTTTACCGTTGTCATAAGTTCTGTAAACACCTTGAAGACCTGCCATAAACACCTCAGATTCACTTTCACCAAACGTTATTATTTCCACACCAACATCGGGAATAATTGGGTGTTCTTTTGTATTTAGGAATTCATCAGATGATAAACCAGCATCTTTACTCACAAATGTTTCTCTTGAGAAAACAGAGTAAATTTCTGAATCATTATATTCATTTATATACACACCACCCTCTGATGGGTCTCCGGTAGTTTCTTCAAGTAATTGCCAGCTTTCACCTCCATCAGTACTTTTATAAACACCTGGACAGTACTTTGATACGCTTTCTTCATAATCAGGATCATCATTATCTATATCCGAACAATCTGAAAATGTATAAATGCCAATTCTTGCATAAATTATGTCTGGATTGTTTGGGTGAATTGCTAAACCTTTAATATCCGATCTATGGAAAGTGTCACTTAAAGACCTCCAAGTCTCTCCTCGGTCAGTACTTTTTAACAGTAAATTACTTGTACCAACAAATATGTGGTCATCATCAGATGGACTTACGTAGAGAACTGTTACCTTATCAATGTCTTCTTCTTCTAATTCTCTACCTTCTTCTAATTCGATTTCTTCAAAAATTCCTTTTGGAATAGATGACGACTTTATCCAAGAGGTTCCAAAATCATTAGATATAAATATTGCTGAATTTTTTTCAGGAGTACAGTCGTCTTCACCTTCTTCATCTTCACAGTCTTTTCCACTTGGAAAAATTCTTCCTGCTACATACAGAGTAGAGGTATTTTGGGTACCTATAGCTATTGCTGAATATTGTCCACCACCTACTTCTGTTTCATCCCAAGTTTCTCCACCGTTTTTAGAAATAAAAACACCTGAATCTGAATTACTTGTTGCTTCGGTATAAAACGCTATCTGATTGGAATTTGATGCATCAACAACAACCCCACCCATGTTTCCACTTATAGTTTTTTTCAACTCCCATGTAAATTTTTTACTATCTACTAAATAAAGGTTGCTATCTGAGAGTCCAGAATTGTCTGTTGTAGTCACCCAGTACCCATCGGAACTTTTAAAAATACTTGTAATTGTTCCACCAAAAGGTCCATTTACTTGATTCCATTCAGAAGAACTTAAAACTGGGTCCGGTAAATTAGGCAATTCTGGAGGTATAAACTTTAATGTTTCCTCATTATCAGTTTCTTCTTCACCTTCCTCATTATCATTTTCTTCTTCACCTTCCTCATCAGAGGATATCTCTACCAATTCAGGGCCAGAGGACTCATTGTTTGAACAAGCAGAAACAATTAAAAAAAACAAAATTAATACGAATAATTTGTTACTATTTTTTACCATCAATGACGATGTTAGTCTTGCAAAATATACGTTGCCTGCATATTTTATGGAACACTAAGCACAAATAAAGCCTGAAGTGTTAATGCAACAGTTATAAATAAGAAAATATATTGAGTTTTATCACTTTTTTGATGCCCAAAAATTTTTACCGCTAAATCATGAGCTAATACCACACTTATCATATGTCCCCCAAGTGTCACAATTACCATAATTGTCCAAAGCACAACAGGCTCTAAAAAGTAGTCAACTGCGGCATCCTGTATGTTAAAAAGATTCCATCCAAAACCAAACGGATCATTAAGTCTAAACAAGACTGTTTGTGATTCAAATAAAAGTAGCCCTAGATAGTGGGTAACATGATACGCAAAGGCAATAGGAAGCATTGTGTGACCAAACTTGAGTGATATTTCATTTAACTCAATATCTTCTCCACTTACTTTTATGGCAAAATAGCAAGCAAATCTATAAAAAACTATCACAATTAAACTCATTGAGAGAAACGCAACAGTTGAAAATAATGTTTCGTAAGTCCTTGATCCAAAAATATTAAACCAAAAAGTTGTCTCCCTTAACCCATCATAAGTAACAGTACCAATCATAAGAAGTATGAAATATTCCATACCTTTTAATTGTGCGAGGTTTGATAAATTGTTTAAGAGTGTTTTAAAAACAGGAGCTTTGTTAGTTACTCTCATTTTGCTATATAGATGATGCAAAAGAAGCAAGGGATCGACTTCAATAATAGTTTTTTTATAATACTTCTGAAGTGCTGATACGGTAAGAAACAAAATTAAAAACACAAAACCAATGTGCCTTGGGTTTCCTGGTTTACTCCAAACTAGCTCAAACCATGTCAAGCAAACAAACAAGAAAGCTGCAGGGTAGACATTTTTAGCTTCACCTTCTCTATTAACTAAAATTGAAAGAGGATTAAATTTTGCATAAAGATCACCAAAAAGAAGTCCAAGCACTGGAACTCCAATCCACAAAAAAACCCACAAAATCAGTGGAGTTATAGAGATCGTTGCTGCCTCGTTGTTTATTAAACCAGGAACCGTAAGTAAGGCTAAGATCAAAAATCCAAATAATTTTCCACTTATTGATTGTTTAGTTGAAAAAAGAGTTTCTCTAGAGGTTAAAATTGATTCTTTCCAAGAAACTTTTAAAAATACAAAAGTAAGAACAATAGTTAGAACTGCAGCATTAAGCACCATATCAAAGGGTATGGGTAAATCGCCGACATTTATTATTCCATGATTAAGTTGGGGAAGGTTATTCATTTATTTTCTTTCTAATTACAGGGTTTATTGTAAAATTAAGTTAGTTATAAACAGGGTATTTTATGTGTGTTTTATGTAATTTAACTCAAAATGATATTGTAGAAGCTGCATTGGCGGTTCAAAATACTATTGATGGTGATCACATGTCAATCCCAATAAGAACTTCAATAGATCAACTCCACACATTTGACGCAATACAATCACTGTTATTGAATGCTAATTTGATTGCATTAATTTTTTAATACTTACTTACAGTTTGAACATTCCTCAGTGCACAATCCAAACATCTCAACTCTATGATCTTTAATTTCAAAATTGAGCTTTTTTTGGACTTTTTCCATTTCCTTAACAAGCATCATTTCAAATTCATCGCTTAATTCAACGTCGATGACTTCGCCACAGTCACTGCAAAAAAGATGGTGATGATGAGAATCTTCCTCCAGAATTAACTCTACAACCACTGAGTTGTCAGGTGATGTGAACTCATTTAAAATATTTATTTTTTTAAGATCATTTAAAACTCTATACAAAGTTGACTTTGCGACTTTACCTTTTAGTTTTGACTGAAGATCCTCAATAGTTATAGGATTCCCAAAATCAAGAAGCGTATCAAGAACTATTATTCTGGGATTTGTAATTGAAACTTTGTGTTGAGACAATATATTTCGTGGTCTTTCAGTCATGTTTTTCATTATACTTTCATTGCTCAAAAAAAATAAGATAAATTCTCATATATACTTGACAATAAAATAAATGAGACTTAATCTCATTTATTGTTATAAATTAGAAAGAGAATAATGAAAAATAAACCTATTTTTAAATTTGGTGTACTTGCTTTGTCATTAGTTTTGATAGCTTGTTCCGGGGGAAGTTCGGAAGCAGGATGTCCAGAAATTGATGGAAGAGAGTTAAACGTTGTTGCAACGACACCAATGATTGGTGAATTTGTTAGTCAAGTTGGTGGAGATAACATTAATCTCACAGTACTAATGCCACCAGAAGCAAACCCTCATACGTACGAACCAGCTCCACAGGACGCTGGAACAATAGCCGATGCAGATTTGGTTTTTTACACAGGGTTAATGTATGAACCAGCACCACTAATTGAGCTACTTGAAAATTCAGTTTGTGGCTCAGAAGCTTTAGCTGAAGTTGGAGAAAGTGTTTTTCCAATAGAATTTAAGGAAGGCGGTCATGATGACCACCATGGTGAAAAAGGACATGATGACCATGACGAAGAGGGACATGATGACCATGACGAAGAGGGACATGATGACCATGACGAAGAGGGACATGATGACCATGATGGACACGAAGGTCACGGCCACGGTGCATATGATCCTCACTTTTGGTTCGATCCAAACAGAGTTGCTTATGCAGCAGAGTTTATAGAGTCAAAATTAGTCGAGTTTGATCCAAGTAATGCATCTGATTATGAAGCAGCAGGAAAAGCCTATGGAGCTGAGTTACAAAGCTTAGTTAGCCAGGTTTCTGAGTTAATTTCAACAGTGCCTTCACAAAACAGAAAGCTCATAACTACACATGAGTCTTTAGGTTATTTGGAAGCTAAATTTGGACTTGAAGTGCTATCAACAATTATTCCTGATCTAGACTCTTCAAACGAGATTTCACCATCACAACTTGTCGGTGTAATTGATGTAATTGAAGACAATAATGTAAAGGTAATCTTTATTGAGGCAGAGGCGCCATCTGTTTACTCTGAGACAATTGTCGCTGAGACAGGAATAAAAGCTGTAGAAGGTTTGTGGGTAGAAACTTTAAGGCCTGGTCAAACTTATCCAGAGTTTTTGATCACAGCTGTTGAATTAATTGTGGAGAATCTTTCAAATACGGATTAAGTTGATTGTAGATAACTTTCAGTAATCTAAAGAAAGATATCACAATGGAAACAACTGAAAATATATTTGACGACACAGCAATCATTGTTTCAGATGGTTGCTGTGTTCAGCTTGGAAACAATCCTGCATTGGACGACGTTACCTTTGAAATAAAAAAAGGAAAAAAAGTCGCAGTCGTAGGTCCAAATGGAGGTGGCAAGTCTACCTTATTTAATGCTATTACAGGACTAGTCCCTATAATTAACGGTTCCCTCAAAATTAATGGAATGAGCCCAAAAGATGCAAAAGGGTCAATAAGCTATGTTCCCCAAAGAGACTTAATAAATAGAAATTTTCCACTTTCTGTTAAACAAGTTGTTGAAATGGGTTTAATTAACAAAAATACTTTGAATCTGTTTTCAAGAAAAGAAATAAATTTAAAAATTAAAGAAGCACTAACAAACGTTGGGCTTTCAGAAAAGATTAATGAAAATATAAACAATTTATCTGGTGGACAATTTCAAAGAGTCTTAATAGCAAGAGGTCTGGCCCAAGATGCAGATATTCTACTATTAGATGAGGCATTTAGTGCTGTTGATGTAGGAGCCCAAGAAGACATAATGAGTTTAATTAATGATATAAACTTAGACGGAAAAACTATATTAGTAGCAACTCATGACCTAAATAACCTTGAAAAAAACTTTGACGAAGTGCTATGTCTTAACAGGCATTGTTGCGCATACGGAGATCCCGCCGAAGTTTTAACTGAAGACGTAATTGAAGAAATGTATGGTTCACATTATGAGATGTTTAGACACCACACATCAGAAAATCATAAGAAAAACAATGATTGAAGTTTTAGTTGAACCCTTTAAGTATGAATTTATGATTCGCTCAATCATTACAGCTGTAGCATCTGGAATAATGCTATCAACATTAGGGCCCTTTGCCATAAATAGAAATATGGGTTTTATGGCTGATGCAATGGCTCACGCAACACTTCCCATTATTGCAATAGGTGTTTTTCTAGGATTTAGTATTTCTGAGTTAGGGGTTCCTGCCTCTGTACTTATTGCGGTTTTTTTAGGTTACATTATTAAAAATTCAAATGTCGGCGAAGATACCGCTATAGGAATAATTTTCTCTTCCTTTTTTGCTCTTGGGTTTGTCCTCATATCAGTACTCAACGTAACAATAAATTTAGAAGATTTACTTTTTGGGCAGATACTAGCAGTTAGCAGATTTGACGTCTTTATAGTTGTTTCAATGTGCATTGTGGTAGTCGGTTTGATAGTTGTCTTCTTCAAGCAGTTGCTATTTTACTCATTTGATCCAATTGGTGCTGAAGTCAAAGGACTAAATACAAATTTTTTGAATTATCTTTTTCTTGTAGTTTTATCTGTAGCGATAGTTGCTTCTCTTCAAACAGTAGGAATTATTCTGGTCTTAAGTATGCTTTTGATACCTGCTGCTGCATCCAAACTAGTAACAAATACATTTGTCTTTTCAATATACGTAAGCATTATTTTTGGAATATTTTCATCAGTTTCTGGACTTTACTTATCATATTTTTATAACCTGCCTTCAGGCCCAACAATGTCACTTGTTGCAACAACAATATTCGTAGTTGCTTTCTTATTAAATAAAATTAGGAAAAAAGTTCGTTAGCTACCGCTAATTTTTCTTAATAGAATAAATATATGTTTAAAGAAACTTATTCAATATGGCTTCAAAATTCTTTACACAATGAAAAGATTTATGAGCTTATCAAAAGATATGCAAACGAGGAAAATAAAGACTCTTTTTTTCCACATGTAACTCTTGTATCTCATATTGACTCGGAGGAAAAAGCATTGAAAATATTTAACAGAATATCATCTAAAAAAGATTCGGCTGTTTTTGATAAAGTTTCTATTGGCAGTACTTATTTTCAAAAGCTGTATCTCGAATCATCAGACAACTCATATTTTTTTAATGCTGTTTCAAATATAGAAGGTTGGCCAAGTCTTTGGGTACCTCATATGTCACTGTGTTATGGGGATGAGTTACCTAAATCTTTCGACCTAGGGGAGCTTAATCAACTCATCCCTATAACTATTTCATTTGATACTCTGTCTTTATATAAGACAGGACCAAAGGTTTCAGAGTGGAAGGAGATAACCACTCTTTATTTAGATTGATTCCAAAACAACAAATATATTTGTGATACCTAAACAATTGCAAAACTTTCATTTGAAAAATCTATTGATAAGCTTTGCGATGTAGATATCATTGAAAAATTACTTTCGCCTACACCAAGAATTGCTGGAATATTGTGCTCAGCACATCTTATCGCCATGTGAGAGTTTGGTCCCCCATACTGGGTGATTAGGGATTTGATTTTGTAATTAAAAATCCAATCCCATCCGGGGTCTGCTGCTGGAATAGCTACAATTTTATTATCGAGGTCATAAGGCTGTTTTGAATAATTATCTAGAAGTAAAACTTTCCCAGAAACTGTTCCTTGTCCAATGTAATTTCCGTCTTTGCTCATTTCCTCATATAAATAAAAATCATCGGATGACGAGATTAAGTCAGGCATTAATGTGTTTTTAAGATCTAAATTAATT
>Ga0310343_10001680_pt1 | contig 11457 bp, 8 predicted proteins | sample HC15DNA2025_MG_FD_203519 | JGI IMG/M metagenome (GOLD analysis project Ga0310343, IMG submission 203519) | Marine microbial communities from station ALOHA, North Pacific Subtropical Gyre - HC15-DNA-20-25_MG | ecosystem: Environmental > Aquatic > Marine > Oceanic | place: Pacific Ocean: North...
AGACGGTTTAATGCCGTGCTCTTCTAGAGCAGTTTTGATACCCGTCGCGTGGTCGCTATTGCTTGTCGCAGATCGATTCAGTTCAGCAGTTCTTTGGATAGAGGAAGCTATCTGGGATCGCTCAACTACTTCGATATTCCAATCGTCAGGTGTGTCGATGTGCGCAACAGCAGCCGACGTTGCAATGATCGGAGCATCAACCGCTCGCGCCGCTAAGAACTGACTCCAGGGGGTCGGCCCTGACTGTCGCGCCGCTATCACCATTGATGCCTGACTCAGCGGTTCGCTCAGACTGCCATCTCTTTCCGTTCGATCAAGGTTTTCGAGAGTGTGATTCCAAGGCGTGAACTCTCGCTCGCTGATTAGTAGCGGTGATTCTTCTAGTTCTAGGTTAGGAAGCACTCGGTCATTCATGTATTGACACGCTTCTATGTCAGGCTCACAGAAATCTCGGTGGGGTGCCGCAAATACCAACGGTCGTTTACGGGTCGATGGTCCGAGACGGCTATTAGGCGGTCGCACAACACGAATCTTTGCCGATACTCCGAGAGCGCTCACTAGGAGACGCTGAACATCTGAATACACCCAGACTTCATCAACGAAGTTGAGAATCTCGCGGTCGCGTTGACGCCGAAGACTAGCGACGGTGTCGCGCCCGTCGCGTTCTAATTGCGTGACATATCCGTCTTCTATATCGGGTCTTTGAATCGACAGAAGGTTTGAGGCATCGATAATGATGACGGCATCCGGTTTGTGTTTCCTGCACATGGAAACCATTCGGTAAGTGTTCCCATTTGCGCAGAAGAAGTAAAGATCACTGGGTTCCTCCAACCACGGAATCTCAGCTGAGAGAATTCCCGCATCGGGAACTACTCCGAAGAAGGTACTTTTCGGGGCTTCAATTTGGCGGACCACCAGACGTGTCGTAGCCTCACTAGCCGCAAATTCTTTGCTTATTTGTTCTATCCGCCATCCGACCGGATCAAGTCCCGGTCTCGGTGCCCCATCCAAAACAATGGTGACGTTCTTCTGGATAGGTCCAGAACTCATCCGCGTCCGATTTTCTGGCGTACCCAGCGGAGGATTTTGAGAAAATCTCTTTCGATTTGCGCTCTTACGCTGTTCCAGTCGACGCTGGGTTGGAGTCGCGCCGGACCCTGATCGTATTCAGCGACCATCATTTCTAACTCATTTAGCCGCTTGTGTTGAAGGCGAGAAGCTTTCTTCGTTTTATCCAATTCCCCTTTAGTGGACTCCAAATCTTGTGTTATCTGCAGGATCTCTTGACGTAATCGATCAATTGTCTGATGGGATCGTCGACGCTGCCGCCACCAGTTCTGCGCTTGAACGTCGTGGAATTCGATTTGCTTTCTTATCCGCATCAACTCATCACTTGGACTTAGGTCCAAGTTCAGTACCGATGGATCTAACCTCATTAGCGCTGTTTGCTCGACTACTTGCGATAGCCGATCAATTTTTGAATCCACCGATGAATTTTTTTCTATGTCAGCCGTGTCTGAGGCTGCGGACCAGAGTGCTTGTTGAAAACCTTTGCTATTTATCTCGTCTGCTATCAGCACCGACCTTCCATGCAAGGCATTACTAAGCTCATGCAGAGCTGGGTCACTCGTTACCACTACGCCAGCGTGTTGAATGAGGGCGCCAAATTCGTCGGCGTCAAAGTCGGTCTCTAACCCAATGGGCGTTTCGCCAAGTTTTACCAAAGCTGCAGCTAATGCTGATTGGTGAATTCTTGGTCCAATAGAAGCTATTGCTAACTTTCTCGTCGCTGCGTGCCTGGCGAGTTCAGTAACTATCAAAGTGGCAGGTTCGGTTGATACGTCGATCAGGATCGACCCTTTAAGCGACGGAGCGGGGTGACTTAGTTGGGTCAATTCCTCAGCCAAGTGGCGAGTGAGAAGCGACGTTACGCTCGAAAATGATATTTCAAGTAGCTCTGGATCGACGACAAACTGCGGGGCGTCGCGTCCAGCACCGAATGCGATCAGGACGTCAACTTGCCCTTCTAGATCTGACAAGTCAGTGGGTAGCGCCGAAATGGACATGGCATAGCTTTCTAAATGCCATAGTTGATTCGATGGCTTAGCGAACCATTGAAGGTCCGCTGGACCGCTTCGCCATTGAATTTCTGCTCCAAGCGCCTTCGCTATCAACCAGTTGATCGGCAGCTCTTCGTCATCGGGCAGCACAAATCCTATTTGGAGACGTTCGCGCGAAAGCAGCTCCGGGTTACTCGAGGAGCTCTTGGTTATTTTCGATGAGGAGCTCGAGGTCAATGAGATGTTCTCCGGTCGTTGTAGCCCAGTCATACTTTGGACACTTGCAAGTGTAGGTGCAGCTACGGTCTCGCTAGGGGCGCGACGGTCATCGATTGGGGTGTCCCGGCGAGCCCTTTGCGTGCGGTACTGGCGGCTGCCATTTACCCCTGAGGTCTGTTAGACCTTCCCGTTCGCTTGAGGATCCGGGAACGATTCGCAGAGTGTGAGATCTTTCCCAAGCGTCATATACATGCATTCGAGCGTTATCAGTAATCGATGTCGACAAAAGATAGTCACCGGCCAAAAGGCCCAGCTCGTCAATGATGAAATCAACGTAGCCTCGCCCTGCACTAATTGACCCGGTACTGAGTTGTTGAAGGGCACTGTTGGGAGAAGCAAGATGGACTCCCGTTGCGTGGTGGAGCTTGAACGCGAAAACCGGATTTTCGACTGAATCTTCCGCCTCGTACCAAAGTCGAATAATTAATTTGTTACCTGAGCCGGGTAACGGGTTGGCAAGCCATTGCGCATCAAGGTAGTCAACATGAAAGATTCGGATCTCGCCGCTTCCGCGACGAACCTCGATCTCTGTTAGCGACGTGTCAGTATGAAATTGTTCCTCCACACCATCTCGCATTTTTTCTGCTTCCTCAGCATTAACTGCGTCAAGGTAAGCCCAACATACTTCGGTGGCATCACCTGCTTGCTTGAGAATGCCCCTATCGAGCCATCCAACCTCGTCACAAAGTCCCTCCACCAGCGGCAGAGAGTGCGATACGAGAATAATTGTGGCGCCTCCGCGCCGCAGCTCGTAAAGATGTTCGAGACATTTGCGTTGGAATGCTTCGTCACCTACTGCAATTACTTCGTCTATCAGGAGTATCTCAGGGGCAACGTGCACGGCTACGGCGAACCCAAGCCTCACGTACATGCCACTAGAGAGAATCTTGACAGGAGCATCAATGAAATCGCCTATGTCACTGAAATCAATGATCTGATCGACAGCTCGTTCCATTTCTTTTCGGCTCAGACCGAGAATGGCGCCGTTCAAGAAAATATTTTCGCGACCGCTTAATTCAGGATGGAAACCCGAACCCAGTTCCAAGAGTGCTGAAACTCTGCCATTTACCTGCAGCCGGCCGCTAGTGGGTTTGTGAATACCAGCCATTAATTTCAACAACGTTGTCTTCCCTGAGCCGTTATGCCCGACGAGCCCAAAGAATGAACCTTTTCTAATGCCCAAAGAAACATCTTTGAGAGCCCAGAAGTCAGATAAGCCTTGGGGTTTACTGCGCCTTACCGCGGCTTCTTTTAGAGAATTGGGACGATCGCGCTGAATCCGGTATCTCTTAGATACCTGCTGAACGGAGATCGCTGGTTTCACATATCCTCGCTGAGTTGCATGGATCGTTTATTGAAGAATCGCCACCCCAAGGCAAAACTAGCGACGGAATAAAAGATAATGAGTGCCCAACGGTTCCAACTTGACCATTCGAGTAGATATGCGCTCTCGCGGGCAGCAGCAACGAATTGATTAACCGGGTTGTATTCGATCATTTTTCGAATTGGTATTCCCCAATGAGCTTCAGGAATGATCGAGATGGGATACACGATTGGAACCAAAAAGAATAGGGCGTTCAGAATGATGCCGACGAGGTATTGCACATCTCTGTAATGCGTATTGAAAACGCATACGAAAAACCCTATGCCCAGCCCGAACAGACCCGCTAGCACTAAAATTATTGGTAAGACGAGGGTGGTTAGTCCAACGTTCGCAATCAAGATCATTACAAGAATGAGCACTGCCGCTTCTATCGCAGACTGAACGCCGAGGGCTAAAGCGCTTCCGAAGATCGCTGTTTCCGGCGGGAAAAAAACTTTTCGTCGTAGATCCCCTATCGAGCTCAACCACCCCATAGATCCATTGATCATTCCAGCGAAAAGAAGCCAGACAACTAGTCCAGTGAACAGAAATAGCGCGAAGTTTTGTGAGCCATTTCCCGAAGGAGGTGGAGCAGCGCGGAAAAAAACTGAGAAAACGAGGCTGTAGACCAGGATGGTAGATATCGGGTTGAGTAATGACCACGTCCAACCGAGGAGACTTCTCTTATATCGCGCCTTCAGTTCTCGTCTTGCAAAGTTTTGAACGAGAGGGAAATACTTTTTTGCGTCTACGAAAACGTTGCTGTCCCTCACTTGGTTTTCGCTTTCTTTGGACGCCACCATTTCTCATTTGAGTGGTACCAAGCAACAGTTGATTCCAGACCTTCACTTAGGTCGATCTCAGTTTTCCAGCCAAGGTTAGTGATTTTTGATACATCTACCGAATACCGAAAATCATGGCCGGGTCGATCCCCTACTGGATTGATTGCTGATATGTCCCTTTGGCAAAGTTCTATAAGCATGTGGGTGAGGGCAAGATTAGATACCTCGTTTCCCGCGCCAATGTTGTAGATCTCTCCTTGCGTCCCTTCATGCAGAACTTTATTAATCGCTGAGCAATTGTCTTGAACGTGGATCCAATCACGGACGTTGAGCCCTTCTCCGTAGAGGGGGACATTGAGCCCGTCGATGAGATTTGTAACGAAAAGAGGTATCAGCTTTTCTGGGAATTGGTATGGCCCGTAGTTATTGGAGGAACGAGTGACGCTTACAGGGAGCCCATGCGTTGCATGATGCCCGAGGGCGATTAAGTCCGACGAAGCCTTTGATGCGGAGTAAGGGCTGCTCGGTTCCAGTCTGTCGTTTTCGTCGAAAGACCCTCTCTCTCGAGAGCCATAAACTTCGTCTGTTGACACATGGACAAAGCGTTCTATCTCTGAGTTCTTCGCTAAGTCGCAAAGCACGTTGGTGCCCACGGCATTGGTGACCATAAATCGTTCCGACCCCGCTATGGATCTGTCAACATGGCTTTCTGCGGCAAAATGAACGATTGCGTCCATCCCCTTTAGCACGGCATTTACAGTGTCCCGGTCGCAGATATCTCCGTGAACAAACTTAACTCTTGAGTTATCAATAAAATCGGAAATCGTGTCACGACTCCCGGCATAGGTGAGAGCGTCAAGAATGGTTATTTGGTCATCGCTCTGGGCGAGATGATGCCTGACATAGTTTGACCCAATAAATCCAGCTCCTCCCGTGATTAGAACTTTCATGTTGTGGTCAATTCCTTAACCCGTGGCGCGGACGCAAAGCGTCGGGGATGTTCCGTTTAGTCGGGTTCGATTGGTCGCGTTCAGACAAGATCGGGTCACTTAATCCCCAGTCCGCATCGACCTCGGGATCGTTCCAGATTAGACCTAGTTCGTCTGCTGGGTTGTAGTAGCTATCCACTAGATACGTAATAGTTGCATCGGTTAGCGAGGCGAAACCGTGGGCCACTCCAGGTGGTATGTAGATGCCGCGGTGTTCAGTGCCACTTAGATCTAATTGTTCTGTTCCACTCTCGGTTGGCGAACCTTCCCTAAGGTCGTGGAGAACAACTCGCACCGTTCCGAATGGAACGTACCAATAGTCAGCTTGGTGGAGGTGGTAGTGCAGGCCAACGACGCAGCCTTGTTGTCGATCACCACGGTTGGCTTGCACCATTTCGCGCGAACCTTGAGGGATCCATTCTCTCCGGTATGTCTCAACGAAGAATCCACGGTCGTCGCTGTAAACGTCCGGGGTCACAATATAGACGCCTTCGATTGCCTCAGAAGATTCGACCTTTGCCATGACTCTCTAGAGTATTCCCTAACCAAGCCTGACTGTTAGCGCCCATCGAGTCGCAAGTGTTCGATGTCAGCGACCGAGATTGCGTGCGCCGTGCCTTCGTCGTCCTGAACAATTAGTCGACCAGAATCATCCACGTCGATCGCTAGTCCATAAAGTCGCTCGGTACCGCTCTTAGCTTCGCTAAGGATCACGACGCGCCGCCCCAAAGTCGCAGAGTGTTTACGGAGCCGCTGGAGAGTTCTAGCCTGACCTTCTTCTCCAGATAATTCTTCGTAGTGCAATTCGAAGTTGCGAAGAATTCGGTAAGCCAGATCGTTTCGATCAATATTGGAATTTGCGAGAAGATCGAGGCTTGTTGCGACCTGTTCGAGCTCCGATGGAACGTAACCCCAGTTGACGTTTAGCCCCATTCCGATAACCAAAGCGTCAATAGTCGCGTTAGTTAGAAGGGTCTCTGAGAGGATGCCTGCGACTTTTCGGTACCCAGGGTCGGTGTCTTTTTCGGTTTCGTTCGGGCTGTCAACCACAAGGTCGTTCGGCCACTTCACTCTCAGTTCAACACCTGTTAACGCCTGGACCGCTTCAATAGTTGATATAGCCAAGGCAGAAGTTATGAGACTTGCGTTTGCTAACTGCAGGGTTTGAGGTGCCGGGCGAAGCAATATGGACATCATTAACGACGTGCCGGGCGGTGCGGTCCAAACTCTTCCCCTTCTGCCCCGTCCAGCTGTCTGCATGTCGGCAATGAGCACGTTGCCTTCGTGGCCGCCTTTGCGCGCCAAGGAGAGCAATTCCGTGTTTGTGGAACCGATTTGGCTTACCCATTTAACGTCGGTGAAGCGGGTATGTTCCACAGCATTAAATCGGTCGGTAGTCATTTAGCTCACATTAGTTACTGATTTATAGTGTTATTTGCGAAAGAAGGCCCATCTAGGTGGGGAAACCGCCTGGGTTGTGGCACGATTGCGGATCGTATGTTTGTGCAGGGAAGGCAGAAGTCGTGTTCTCGAAGATTTTGATCGCTAACCGTGGCGAAATAGCTGTAAGAGTGATTCGGGCGTGTCGTGAGTTAGGCATCTTAAGCGTCGCCGTTTACAGCGAACTTGATCGGCATGCCTTGCATGTTCGATTAGCTGATGAGGCCTACGCGTTGGGTGGAGAGACAGCCGCTGACTCTTATCTAAACACAGAGGCGATTCTTGACGCTATCGAACAGAGCGGGGCCGAGGCCGTGCATCCGGGGTATGGCTTTTATAGCGAAAACGCTGACTTCGCAAGGGCAATTACCGAGCGCGGGATCACATTTATTGGACCTCCACCAGAGGCAATCGAGATAATGGGTGACAAGATCTCAGCGCGCTTAGCCGCTGAGAAGGTTGGGGTTAACGGAGTTCCCGGTACTACTGAGATTATTCAGCATCCTGATGAAGTTCGATCCTTCGGCGATGAACATGGCTACCCGGTAGCCATTAAGGCCGCGTACGGCGGCGGTGGTCGCGGTATGAAAGTCGTGTCATCCGCTGAAGAGGTGGATGCAGCGCTTGAGTCTGCGCAACGGGAGGCTGAGAGCTTCTTCGGTCGCAACGAATGCTATATGGAGCGCTATTTGACTTGGCCTCGACACATCGAAATGCAGATTATTGCCGATCAACATGGCAACACCGTTTGGCTCGGCGAACGCGATTGTTCTGCTCAACGACGGCACCAAAAATTAATTGAAGAAAGCCCAGCGCCCAACTTTCCCGATGAAGTCCGTCAGGCAATGGGGCAGGCAGCAGTAGCTGTGGCAGAGGGCTGCAACTATACAAATGCAGGAACGGTCGAATTCTTGTTTCAAGACGGCGAGTTCTATTACTTGGAAATGAATACGCGATTGCAGGTCGAGCATCCCGTAAGCGAGTTAGTGTCCGGCGTTGACTTGGTGCGTGAACAAATTCGCGTCGCCGCTGGCGAGGAGCTTTCATTTAATCAACAGAGCGTTGGTCGTAACGGTCACGCTATCGAGGTAAGAATTAATGCCGAGGATCCGGCAGAGGGACGCTTTCTTCCCTCTCCCGGCACCATCAGCACGCTGACCATCCCAGATGGCTTTGGAGTTCGATGGGACGGCGGCTACGAGGCCGGTGACACCGTTTCACAGTTTTACGACAACTTGGTTGGAAAACTTATCGTCTGGGGCTCGGATCGCGATACCGCTGTGGCAAGGATGCGCAGTGCTCTGCAGGAACTTGAAGTTGGTGGCATCGCCACAACGGCATCGGCGCACAGCGCAATTTTGGCTCACCCAGAATTTCAGGCCGGCGAACACAGCACTAAGTGGGTCGAAGAGTCGCTAGACCTAACAGGTGTCTCGGGCAAAACCAGTGAACCTAATTCTGACGCAGACGACGAAGAACCTCGAGTTCGCAAAGACGTTGTATTGGAAGTCAATGGTAAGCGTTTCGCTGTTGCCGCTTGGGTACCTGAGGTCGCTGGGGTAGCCGCAAAACCGTCAGCGAATAAACCGAAGCGCACCGGGTCAAGCAGCGGCGGAAGCGCCGGCTCGGGCCAGGTTGCAGTGCCGATGCAAGGCACGATAGTAAAAGTGTTGGTAGAAGTAGGACAAGAGGTAGCCGAGGGTGACCCGGTGATTGTCTTGGAAGCAATGAAGATGGAAAATAACATCAATGCGGATAAGGCCGGGTCAGTTAAAGAAGTAAAAGTTGAGCCAGGTGACACCGTCGGCGCAGGCGACATAGTTGTAGTTATCGAATAGTGCTGCGCGACCTGCGGAGAACTTATCGGTGGTGCAGACTGGAGGCCATGATGCGCAACGAGATCTGCAAGGTTTCTTCATGCGCGGCATGATGTTGGCAGGCGGCGCCGGCACCCGTCTTTTCCCCTTGAGCCAAGTCGTTAGCAAGCAATTACAGCCTGTTCACGATAAACCAATGATCTATTACCCCTTGGCAACACTGATGTCCGCAGGGATCCGAGACGTTCACCTCATCAGCACCCCGCACGACCTTCCCGTTTTTGAGCGCCTGCTTGGCGACGGAAGCCAGTGGGGAATTGATATCTCGTACGGAGTTCAGGAAAAACCTGAGGGAATTGCCCAAGCCGTCATCCTCGGCGAGTCCTTCTTACGTGAGGAACCATTCACGCTTATTCTGGGCGACAATATCTTCCATGGACCTATCGGTTTAGAGGCCGAGGTGCTTGAGTTCAGGGATGGGGCGCTGATATGGGGTTACCCGGTGGAGGACCCGCAACGTTACGGCGTAATAGAAATTGACGATTCCCGGCGAGTGTTGTCTATTGAGGAGAAACCGGATCGACCAAAAAGCAAGCTGGCTGTTCCTGGCTTATACGTGTATGACGGCACAGCCATAGCGAGAGCTAAGGAACTCAAACCTAGCCAACGAGGAGAACTGGAGATCACTGATCTGAACTTAAGTTTTCTGAACGATCGGATGCTACGCGCAGTTGAGTTAGACCCCGAAATAACTTGGTTAGACTCCGGAACCCACGAAAGCCTGCTCGATAGTTCTAATTTCATCGCAACCGTCGAGAAACGCCAGGGACAAAAAGTCGCTTGTCTAGAGGAGATTGCCTACCAGAAAGGCTTCGTCTCCATCGAGGCAATCCGTCAAACCATTCAAAAGATGCCAAGCTCGCCATACCGGACCTATTGCGAAAGAGCGATTTTGGGGTGAAGAGAGTGGGGGTTGATAGAACAACGCGCTGGACCCTCTGCATAGTCGTTACAACAATCGTTCTGAGTTTGGGTCTCTCCTTAATAGGAGCTCGCACTTTTCTTCGCTCGGACACGGTGCTGCGTTGGGCTCCTTGGAATGAAAGTCAACCTATCGACCTTGAGTTGACGTCAATTCCGGTGGCTGACCCCGTTGACTCGGGTTTTCCAGCACAAGAATTATTTCACCGACGTTTACTCGAAGGCGATTTGGGGACTTGGAACCCTTATCCAGCCGGCGGCACTCCTCTGGCTTCAATGCCTCATCAAGGCTTTTTCGACCCGCTAAATTTGCCATTTTTATTTTTGCCCGACCGTATGGCGCCGGCATGGGTAAAACTCGCCGAGCTTTCGGTCGCAATCCTTGGAGTCGTTCTTCTATTGCGGAATCTCGGCGTTTCCAAAGCTGCTTCTCTTGTTGCAGGTTTCGTCTACTCATTCAGCGGATTTCAGACGGTGTGGACAAACTGGCCTCAAACGCATGTTGGCGCCTATCTACCTTGGTTGCTCTGGGCATCCGAGCGCTTACTTCGGAAGCGAGATTTGTTATCCGCGTTTGCAATCGCAGTTGCAACGAGTGTGATGCTGTTGGCGGGTTTTCCTGCAGTGACTGGCTGGGGTGTGGCGCTGATGCTTGTTTGGGTTGTTCTGCGCTCTCGAACCGAGTTCAAAGAAAAAGGCGGCACTTTACGTTTGTTGGCCTCGGCGTTCGCATCAGTGCTTCTTGGTATCGGTTTGACGGCTTGGCAAATACTGCCCTTTTGGCATCAAATGTCCGCAACAGATCTCTCTCATCGAGCTCAAACGTCCTCTGATCATCTTTCGTCCTCGCTAATGGCGACGGCTGCAATTCCAACAGCTTTTGGTAGCCATGCTCAGGGCTTTTTTTATGGTGATCGAAACTACATTGAAAGTTGCGCATTTCTTGGTGCCGGGGCATTAGTAGTGGCACTGTGCGCTCTTCTTTGGAGACAACCTAGTTCTGTCTCTCGCTCTGTCACCGCTGTAATCACAGCTTTGCTCGGCTCAGTGACAGTTCTCATTTTTTTTGGTGGTCCGGTTCTCGCGCTTGCTCAGCAGTTTCCGATTTTCGACTCGAATTTCGTTGGGCGAATGCGGTCGATATGGCTACTTCTGCTATCTCTTCTGGTTGGTCTCGGGCTACATGCCTTGGGTTCCGCATCTGAATCACGCGGCGTCAATAGAGAATTTAGAGATCGGCGACTTCGAATAAGCGGAATCGTGACTGCAACATTGATTGCGTCCTTCGGAGTCTTCTATGTGCTCCGAAAAGCTAACCAGGAAGGCCACTTAAAACCTGTCTTGCTGGCAGTGCTGTTGGCTATCGGGGCTTCGGCGGCGGTGATTACCGCGGTCGTTTTGCAACGGAAAGGTTACTTACAGCAGATTTTTCCTGTTTTGGTCGCGGGGGTTGCAGCAATCGAAATTTTGTTCTTCGTTTCGCCGTTTTGGCCACAAGAGGCTCCCGAACGACATTACCCCGAAACTCCTGCCCACGATTTTCTGCGAGAAAACGCGGGTGGTGAACGCGTTGCAACACATGACCTGGCGTTTTATCCAGGTACAACGACACACTATGAAATCCGAACATTGACAGGACATGTATTTCATCAGCCCACTTGGCGGGACATGTTGGTCGCTATTGACCCGGAGGCGTTCGACAGGTCGTATACCTTCTCGTTTCTCGAGTTCATGGACGTCAATCGC
>Ga0310343_10001681_pt1 | contig 11457 bp, 12 predicted proteins | sample HC15DNA2025_MG_FD_203519 | JGI IMG/M metagenome (GOLD analysis project Ga0310343, IMG submission 203519) | Marine microbial communities from station ALOHA, North Pacific Subtropical Gyre - HC15-DNA-20-25_MG | ecosystem: Environmental > Aquatic > Marine > Oceanic | place: Pacific Ocean: North...
TATCTATCATCTTGAAACAATTATTTAATAATTCTGTAACAACATTGCTTGAAATATATATTACATTATTTTCATGAAGATAAAAGCAGAATATATATGGATTGACGGTCTAACTCCAACCGCAAAACTTAGGAGTAAAACAAAAATAATAGAACAAGGTACAGAGCCACCGATATGGGGCTTTGATGGTTCAAGCACACAGCAAGCCACAGGTGACCAATCTGATTGCGTGCTGAAACCAGTTGCTCAATTTCCAGACCCAATTAGAGGTGGAGATAATATATTAGTAATGTGTGAAGTAATGAATGTAGACATGACTCCCCATGCATCAAATACTAGAGCAGCATTGGTAGAATCAGCTTCAAATTTTAGCGAGTTTGAACCATGGTTTGGTATGGAACAAGAGTATACATTTTATGAGCAGTCTTACGACTCTCTCAAATATGGGCAACCTCTTGGTTTTCCACCATCAGGTTATCCAGCTCCTCAAGGAGGTTACTACTGTGGAGTTGGTGCTGACGAAGTTTATGGTCGTGCAATTTCAGAAGCACATGCAACAGCATGCATTGAAGCAGGTTTAGGGATTTCTGGAACAAATGCAGAAGTCATGCCTGGCCAATGGGAATTTCAAATTGGACCAGTAGGAGCACCAGATATAGGTGATCATATTTGGGTAGCCAGATGGCTTCTATATAGAATTGCTGAAGACTGGAATATATCAGCAACTTTAAATCCAAAACCAGTTAAAGGTGACTGGAATGGTGCTGGCATGCACACCAACTTTTCAACAAAACAAATGAGAGAAGAAGGTGGATACGATGCCATTGTTGCAGGATGTGAAGCTCTTGGTAAGAACGCAGATTTGCACGTTAAAAATTATGGCGCAAATATTGAAGATAGGCTCACTGGAGACCATGAAACTCAAAGTTTTGATACTTTTTCTTATGGAGTCAGTGATAGAGGAGCTTCAATAAGAATTCCATGGCAAGTAGAGGTTGATAAAAAAGGCTATCTTGAAGATAGAAGGCCTAATGCCAATGGCGACCCTTATGTCATTGCAATGTTAATGATTGATACAATTTGCTCGGCAGCTTCTAGCTAGAAGTTGCTGATGCAACAACTTCTTCGATCTTTTTAATAAATTGATCCAAATTACTATTGAATGAATCAAGGGCAGCTGCTCTTTGTTCACCTGTATCAGATGATTCAAGCCCAGCGAGTAACTCTACGGTATCTTCATAGACTAAGTTAACTAGAGTTTTTAGCTCTTCATGGCTTGTAACTAAATTTGCATATTCATTTGGAGGCCCTGGCTCGGTTACTGTTGTCACAAACTGTTCGGCAGTTGCAATAAACGCTCTAAATTCATCTTTTGCCTCCTGGTAAGTTATAGATTTTTCATCCCAGTTTTCATTAGCTTCTAGAACATCTTTGCCCAACTCAGTTGCTTGAATTTTTTCAGCACTAATTTCTTCAAGATATTGAACATAATCATCCGGCAGAGTAGTAGTTGTAATCGTTGTAGATGTATCCTCTACCACCACTTCTTCTACTAAAGTTTCAATTGGAGTCTCTTCAACCACTAAATCCAAATCATTATTTGCTGCAACTCTATTTATAAAAGTATAAGTTGTTGCAATCATTCCAATAAGGACCAATGGTAGAACAACTCTGCCCGGTTTTGGGTCTGGATTAAAGGTTTCCATAGCTATATTGTATCAAACTTATCTAATATATCGCCATTAATACTTTCCCAATCAGCTAACTCTTCTTTGGTAAGAGTTAGAAAACCAGGACCAGTAAAGATGGAAGCAACACCGTCAATTCCTATAAGGTCTCTTGCAACTCCATCTACATCATCTGATCCTTGGTTGATATAAGTAGCTATTTCATAGTCATGATCTACCAAGATTTTCTTAGCATTTGGATTGGGAGTATCTATTAATTCCATATTTAAATAATATTTTAATATAAAAACAGTTAATATGTCTTTATGCGATACGAAGTAAGTAAGCTTGGTAAAAACAATCTATCTTTAAATAAAAGTCAGGTTTTTTCAATAATAGGCCTGTACTGTTTTGTTTTAGGCACTTCTTATTTGGGTTTTTCAATTTATTTATTTTTAGAGTCCTCTGGTTTCGTTGAACAAGTTTTTATTAGCTGGAGTGGCCAGGGGCTTTTTTGGTCTTTTATCACACTATTTATTTCCTTATTCGTTTTATTTATACCTGTAGAGTTTTTCAGTGAATATTTTATTGAAAATAGATCATTTAAAAATTTGCTGACAAATATAGTATCTGTCATATTTGTATCGTTATTTTTTTTAGTAGTTTTCCAAGTCTTACTTAGAAATCAAAATGTATTCATAAACGAATACTTAGTTATTGCTAGAGCAGTGTCATTCTCAGGATTCATTGCAATTCCTTTAGTTTTATTTTTATTTCATAACTTTGGAAAAAACTTATATATTATAAATAAATATTCATACAGTCTTATATTGATTATTTGGATTATCTCAACTCAGATATTTTTATAATTACATTTTTTCAACAGGTTTTATACCAAGACAAAACATCACATTTTCACTAGTAGTTAAAAATAAATTTATCAAAAAAAGCTTTGATTTTAAATGATTCGTATCCTTTATTTCTGAAATTTTTTCATGTTCATAAAATTGATTAAATGAATTTGAAATATCGTAAAGATAATTTGCAAGATGGTGTGGTTCATTAAGTGTGGAAGATTGTTCAAGAAAAAAGCCAAACATAAATAATTGTGTGAGCAACTGTTTATCAACCTCAGAAAGAACTAAGCTTTCGAACTCTATTTTTTGTTGATCAATACTTTGGTGTAATTTTTTTGCCCTTACTTGAGCATATTGAACATAGATTCCTGTTTTACCATTGACATTGGTAAATTTTTCTAAATCAAACTTATAATCAGTTTTTCTGTTAGTAATCAAATCACTAAAAGTTAAAACAGAATTTGTCAAGTGTTTGATTGTTGAATCTTCCAAGTCATTGTTTATATTTTTTATGTATTGGACTGTTTCTTCAAACAGCTCACTCAGAGGCTTTGTTCCTCCATCTCTGGTTTTAAAAGGATTTCCATCACTGTCATTGAGAGTTCCATATGAAATGTGCTCATGGTATAGGTTGTTAAATTCAAAAAACTTTATTGAATCAAATAACTGTTTAAAGTGAAGAGATTGACGATTATCAACTATATAAAATGCTTTGTCGTAACCAATATTGTTTTGTCTATACAAGATAGTTGCAAGATCAGTTGTTATATATAGATATGAACCATCAGATTTTGTAATTAATATTTTTGGATCTGTATCTTCAGCACTTATTAATGCCCCTGTGTCATAAATAATTTTTTTGTTTTTGTATAGGGAATCTATCATTTCTGGAATCAATTTATTTACATCACTTTCTCCTAACCAATAATCAAAACTGTGATTAAGTAGTGAAAAATTTTCTTCAAGGCTTTTTATAGAAATGTTTTTAATTACACCCCATATTTTAAGAAGTTCTGAGTCATTATCATTCAGTAGTTTATTGATTTCTTGGGCCCGAATTTTAAAATTTTCATTATCTTTGTATTGTTTGCTAGCTTTTGGATATATGATTTCAAGTCGACTTGAATCTAAGGAGTTTACATCAATTAACTCATTCTCTAAGTATGTAATTATTTGTGCAATTGGCATACCCCAGTCACCTAAATGAATATCGCTAATAACATTATTTCCAATAAATGAGTGAATATTGTACAAACTTCTTCCAATATTAAGTGTTCGCATATGGCCGACATGCAATGGTTTACCAATATTTGGGCCACCATAATCAAAGATTATCTTTTGAGGATTATTGTTTGAAAAATCACTTTTCTTATTTGTTATATGTTTAATCAAAACATTATGGTTAAACACTAAGTTTAAAAAACCAAGTTCATTTTTTTCAACAGGTTTAAAGAAGTTTGATGAATCAATAATTTCAATAATATTTTTCTGAAGGTTAATGAAAAAATCTTTTTTGTTGTGCTTAACCAGGTTATTTATCTGCATATCAAACTCTGGCATTTTTGACAAATTTAACTGTACAGACTCATTTAGTTCAAATTTTTTAAACTCTTTGTTCAGTAAATTAATTAATTCTTTAAATAGGTTATTCATTTATCTCAATTATCTATTCTTTATTTTACTGATTATCTACGAAAGAGCACTTGCCTCAAAAAGTAAAGCACAAATAAAGTATTATCTACTAAGTATCTTTTATAGAGTCTTTTTGGATCCTGAACTAATCTAAGTAGCCACTCTAATCCCATATTTGCTAACCATTCAGGAGCTTTCTTTTTTGTTCCAGCTACCCAATCAAACACTCCACCAATACCAACATAATTTGTATTGCTATCTAATTCATTACAAATATATTCAATAAACTGTTCTTGTTTTGGGAAACCAAGCGAGACCCAAACAATATCAGCATTAATACTTTGAAAACTCTTTTTGTATTTTATAGCAAGTTCTTCTGCAGTCATTTGTTCTGGACAAATATATCCACTGATTTGAATATTTGGAAACATCTTTTTTAACTTCTCAATCATTTGTAGAGTAGTTTTTTCATCATTACCAAAAAAATAGTGTCTTCTGTTTGTGTCTAATCCATCTGATATTGTTTGTAAAAAAACTTTATATCCGTCTACTCTTGAGAATTTTTCTTTTGTTAGAAACGTAAGAGCTTTTGCTACGGGAAAACCATCAGGCGTTTTTATAGTAAAGTTTTCTATTAAATTTCTAATATTTGAGTCTTTAACGCTTCTAACCAATGTATTTGCATTGCAAATTGCAACGCGATTATTAGATGAAAAATTTAATATTTTTGAAACTTCATTTATATTTGTTTCAGTAATGTTCGTTTCAAGTACCTTAGTTGTTTTCATTGTTGCAACTATTATATAAGTATAAAATTTAGTTTAGAACAAATTCTTGCGCCTGTAGCTCAACTGGATAGAGCATCTGACTTCGGATCAGAGGGTTGGGGGTTCGAGTCCCTCCAGGCGTGCTAAAAGCTTTCGAATAATTCTATAATTTTTTTAGCCCTATTGTCTAAAGAGATTTCTTCCAGGTCAATTTCTTTAAAATCTGAATTACATGCCTCTTTGACAGCTTGTATAAGAGAATCCTCATTGTTTTTAAAGTAAAATATATTTTCTTGATTTGGAAGTACTCTATGAGAAGGAAAGTCTATAGCTACAACACATAGGCTTACAGCCAGATATTCAAAATACTTTAATGGGGATGTAAAATATTTTGAGTGTTTATCTGGTGCATTTATTAAGAGACCTACAGATGAAGATAATAGTTCTTGAACAATTTCATTACGATTAAGTCTTCCGACGACCTTAATATTTGAGATATTTTTTTCTAAAAGTAGTTTCCTAATTTTCATTGCTTCACTATCTGGACCCCCAACAATGTTTAAGTGATAGTCTTTTAGTTCAGGAGAACTGAAAGCTTTTATAACTGTTTCTAAACTTCTCTCTTTTCCAAACCTTAGTAAATTTCCAATAAAAGTAATCTTTTTCGAAACTCTCATATCTATTTTGGAAGTTTTAAAAATTTCGAGATCGACACCACTAGGAAGTAATATATTTTCAGTATCGACTTCACCGAACTCTTTTTTTATAAACTCGTTTAAAAATATAATTTTTACATTATTTTTAGAAGCTACCTTACTAAAAACATAGTTTCTTACTTTTGAATATTGATGGCATTCAAATATAATTTTATAATTTTTCTTTGCCAGAAAAAATAAGATCCAATCAGACCTTGTCAGAAAGAATTCATTTTTGTACTTATTATCATTAAATTTTCTGGAAGTTGACTTTGCCCAAAGATAGTGACTGATATGGAATAGCAACTTATTAAAATACTTAAATTTTCCAAAAGGATATGGATGTTTTATACCTTTGACAGTTATTTCCTGATTTAATAAATAATAATTTTGTATAGTTTTTATGTCATCAGAGCTATTTTTTTCTCTAAGTGGAAAAAATAGCTTTACTTCATAATTATTTTTTTTTAAATATTTTATATTAGAAATAGTTTGTAGACTGTTTGCAGTTTCAGCTGGAAAGCTTTGATAAGAAATATAGTTAATTACTTTATTCATTTGTTCCTATAGATAAATTATATGTTGAGATATTTTATAAAATCTAATAGTTTTTGATATTCCACAGAATTGATAAAATTTTTCTATGAAAGGTGATCCAGGATACTTTGGTCCACAATCAATGATGTGGAAAGTTAATAAAGAAATAACTGTATTATTCGGTGGAGCAAGAGCACTTCTTATGCACGCCGCCCATCCACTAATTGCAGCTGGAGCCCGGCAGACCTCTTTTTATCAACGAGATCCATGGAAAAGATTAATCAGAACACTTTCATTACAAAATTCTGTAACTTTTGGTACCAAAGAAGAAGCTGACGACAGTGCTCATAGAATAAATAAGCTTCATGAAGTTATAAATGGAGAGGACAAGGTTACCGGTGGTTACTACGATGCATTAGACCACGAACAACTCCTTTGGGTACATGCATGTCTTCAAATATCCTCTATTTACTTTTATGAAAAAACAGTTAAAAAGTTAACCGAAGAGGAAAAAAATCAATACCATGATGAAAATTCAATAGCGGCGGAAATGGTTTTAGTCGATAAAAAAATTATGCCTAAAACTCATGAAGAATTAAAAAATTGGGTAATTGAAAAATCTAAAGAAAAAGATTACCTAGTCTTAACTGATGTTGCTATTGATGTAGCTGATATTATAAATGGTGGACCGGTACCTAGGCACATTAAACCAATATGGCCATTTATTGCATTTACTGCTTTTAACACATTACCTCCAGAATTTAAAAATATTTATGGTATTAAAGAAACAAGATTTAAAACAGCATTATTAAATTTTAATTTATATTTTTTAAAATACTCAAGACCTTTTCTTCCACCATTTTTCCGACTTATTGCACCTGCAAGATGGGCTAAGCAAAGATTAACCAGGAATCCAAATTTAAGTTTTAAAGACAAATCTAAACTTATATAAATATATAATTTAAATGATGAATGAAGAGAATCAGTGGTCAGAAATTAATAAAGATGTTTCTGATATTGCAAAAAAAGTAAAGGCTAAAATTGAGGAAGAAGATTTAGTTGAAGATTTAAAAGAGTCTTTTAAAAAGACAGTCGAAAGTACTACAGAAATATTTAAAACTCTTATTAATACTTTAGAATCAACTATCAGTGATGAAGAAATAAAACAAGACTCTAAAAACGTTGTAGAAAATATTAGTTCTGAACTAAAACTAGTAATTAATGAAACAAAATCAAAATTTACCGGAACTTCAGAATTTAATACTAAGTTTGAAGAGGAATAAAACTTAATTTAATTTTTCCTTTAAAAATTAAATTTATAGTATTCTTTAATAATTGAACGGGTCGGTAGCTCAATCGGCAGAGCAGGAGCCTTTTAAGCTCAAGGTCGTGGGTTCGATTCCCACCCGACCCACTAGAGGCCAGAATTTTTTCTTTTAAACATCGAAGGAATTGTTTTCAAGATTATGGTTAAATCTAAAAGTAGACTCCAATTTTCTATATATTCGAGGTCATATCGAAACCATGTTTCGAAATCATCAGTATTCCTGTCATTAATTTGCAATAATCCGGTCATGCCAGGTAAAACGTTTAATCTTCTCATATAGTTTTCATCAAATAGAATTGTATCTTCCTCGAACAATGGCCTTGGTCCAACAATTGACATTTGACCTTTAATTACATTAAGTAATTGCGGTAATTCATCAATGCTGTATTTTCTTAGCTTTTGTGAACCTGGCAATAATCTTGGATCATTGTCTAATTTAAATAGGGGGCCTGTTTTTTTATTTAGATCTTGTAAATCTGTTCTTAAATCATGAGAATCATTCTTCATGGTTCTAAATTTATACATATTAAACTTTTTGCCATGTAGACCAACTCTTTTTTGCTTAATTACAAATGGCCTTCCATCTTTTAATAGAATTGAAGCTGAAATATAAACAATTAAAGGTGAAAACAATAGTAAAGCAAATACTGATAGCAAGATATCTAAAATTCTTTTGATAATATATTTTGAACCATATTGAATATCATTATTAAAATAATAAACATACTTTTTTTCAATGTTTTCATATCTATGAAGAAACTTTGTATGAAATGATAATTTTTCATTAGAAAATAATAATATTTTTTTATTTAGATTAACCAAGTAAATTTCTAATTCTTTCGGTAATTGTTGTCCTAAATAAAAATTTATTACAACTAAATTAATTTCATTTTTTTTGTTTAATTCATCTATCAATTTTATTACATTTTTAAATTCAGAACTTATATCAACTTTATGCGAAGCGATTTCTTTTCTGAAGTTTAGGATACGTAGATTATTTAGGCTTGATTGCTCATCAAGATTAAATGAAATGAAAGTTTCTTTTAGTGGTGATCTACCAAGAATATGAGACAAAACTTCAGTATTTCGAAATATAAATAAAATTAAGGGAACAAATACCGTGTATATAAGTAAAGATGCCCTTGAAAGACCGTTAAATCTCAAAAAGTAAAATGAAGAAAACATATATGTTGTCCAAAGAAGATATAGCCTTGTAAAATCACCAAGATAATTTTTATCAAAAGTTAACTTTAACTCATTTACATATGTATAGAATTTTGTAGTGAAAACTAATGATATGAAAATAAATACTTGAAGAAATATAAATAAATCAACCGTGATTAACGATTCGGGAACAAAAGAAAAAAACCTGTCCCAATCTTCAATTAAATTAAGATAAATATTAAATTTGTCCGATTGACTTATAATTAGGAAATTATCAAAATACCAGATAGAGAGTGCTATTGCTGTAATTTGGATTACAAAAAATCTAAATATATATTTTATTAATTTTTTTAAATTCACAATAATCGTACTTTTTTACTATCTTAATTTTAGGACTAAATAACGAATAAAAATAAGTATATTATTTTAATTAGGGGTTTTATGAGTAATGTAGAAAGCATCTGTGGAGAATATCCTGCTAACTTTGTAAAAAAAGATATAGCAAGTGATCCTAATTATGTTTTTGCTAACGATCCAAATTACAGTGCGAGACAGCTTTTTGACTCAGAAGGTAATACTGTATATGTAAACTCATTTATTGAGTGTGAACATTACGTAGATGGAGGTTGGGGTTTTACGCCAATACAAAATTTAGAAGTTACTTTACATAATTATTTATTTATATTTGTGGCTTTAGCTATTGGAGTAAGATTTATTTTGCAAAAGTATAAAGTTTTTTAGTATGTTGAAGCTAGAAAATATAAATTTTAAAACTACACTTTATATTTTGATTCTATTGTTGTTGTTAGTTCCTTGGCTTAATACAAGTAAAAATTTTGAACAAAATGCCGAAATAGCTAGTCAAGAAGATATAACTTTCTATGAAATTAATCCATGCAAAGTTTCACTCTATGAGTTTTTAAGATCAAATCCAAATTCTATATATCAAAACCATTTCCACTTTCGCTTTAATAACAACTCCTCAATAAGCTGCTTTGGAAGAGTGAGTGGCTTAACTGTTATTGGTAGTAATTTTTATGTATCTATTGGAACAAATACACTTATAAATATTTTATTTCAGGGGTTAATTTGTTTATTATTTTTTCAGTTTATTAAAAAAAATAAAACTTCTACTTCTAATGAAAATAAGGCTAATAAGGTAAACAAAAATATTGGTATTTTAATAACAACGTATTTATTTTATTTTTCAATTTTTTCAGAAAGAAGATTTTATGAAAAGCAGCTTTACTATGTTGATTTTGATGATACTTTTTATAAAGCATTAGTTTTCTTACTTTTTTATTTAATAATTTATAACTTAATCGATATTGCTGAAAAGCGCTCAGACAACATTTTAAATTTCTTGCCATTTTTATTTATATTTCATTCTGTAATATCAGGTACAAATATCACATTATTTTCTTCAATATTTATTTATTATGGAATTATTTCAATTATTAAAAAAGAATCTCTAAAAAAATTTAATAAGATTATGATGCTTCTATCGGCAATCTGGATTGTAAATTCAACAGAGAGATACTATTTTGAACCTGGAAAATTTAGAGGCTTTACTAGTAGTATTTATGAATTTAAAGCAACTATATTTTGGTGTATTTATTTTATTCTCTTGATTAACGGAATCTGGTATTTATTTAAAAATAAATCTGAAAAATTTAAATTTGAGGAATTTATTAAAAATGCAAGTATAACAAGTGTTCTTTTGCTAATTTTAGGATACATCGGTGCAAATGTTCCGCTAATAAACTTTCTTAATTATTACTATTTTGGACAACAAAAATTTGGCATAAATAGAAGCAATCCTTTTGAATTTAATTCATGGGCCGAAAAGCTATCATGGCGAGGATTTTACACTAGCGCTGAGACAATAGGTGAATTTTACGGATTGTGTATTATTTTATTAATTTACTCCTATTCAAGAAAAAAAGTGTTAAATATTTTTGAAATTTCAGGATTAGTAGCTTCTTTTTTTGGAATTTACTTTTCAAACAATAGAACAGCGATGCTTTTAGCTTTTTTGTTTTCAATTTATTTACTAATAGAAACCAAACACTTTAAAAAAACAGCCACATGGTTTTTAGCATTTTTTGGTGGAATAATTTTGGTATATTTAGTTGGTGTAGATGATATTACTTATGAATTAGATTTTATTACTACAAGGATATCAATTATCGCAAATTCATATAGTTATGGAGAAATTAGTTCAAGTTTCACTAGATGGATAAATTCTAATTATGGAAACCAAGGTTTTCTTTCAGGCCTTTTTGGCTTTTTTAGTTTTATAGGTTACTTCTTAAATAGGTCAGAAAGGTGGGGAATATTTTTTGCTAGATATAACCCTACTTATTTGGAATCTATGGTGGGCTCAGGGCCTATGAGCTTAGGACAAGTTTATGGAGAAACTCCTATTGTTCAAACTGAGACATTTTTACTACCCCACTCATCTTTATTGTCTTTTTTGGTATATTTTGGCTTTTTAGGCATTTTATCTTTGCTAATTCTTTTAGTTTATAAATATTTTTTAAATAAAAACCAAATCAATACTCTTGGAAAGTTAATTTTATTATTTATTCTTATCAATATGCTTAAAAATGATCTTGTTAATTATTTTGCACCATTTTCGATTTATTATTTACTTACAATAGGGATCTTAAATTATAAAAATATTTTACTTTTTAATATACATCATACGAAAGATTATGAAAATACTCGAAGCAATACTGGAGAATATTAATAGAATATTCCATGGTTTAATTGCTAAAGAATCCCCAAAATATTTATTGGTGGAGTTAT
>Ga0310343_10001682_pt1 | contig 11456 bp, 17 predicted proteins | sample HC15DNA2025_MG_FD_203519 | JGI IMG/M metagenome (GOLD analysis project Ga0310343, IMG submission 203519) | Marine microbial communities from station ALOHA, North Pacific Subtropical Gyre - HC15-DNA-20-25_MG | ecosystem: Environmental > Aquatic > Marine > Oceanic | place: Pacific Ocean: North...
GACAAAGCGGGATATTATTATTGTCCTTCTTATCTTCTTTCTTCGCTGGTACAAGAACAACGACAGCAAATAATATAAGAAAAATTAACTATAAGCATTCCAACAAAAATATTTATAAAAATAAATGAACTATGTGTGGTTGTTTTTATGTGTAATTGATTTTTTAAAACTTCTTCACCGACCACATAACATATTGCTATATACACGAGAACAAATATCGGCATCTTCAATACGTATATGTTGCAACAATCGTCTGATGGTCTTGGTGTCGACGATGTAGAATATTCCTCATTTGAAGATGATGTATCTAAAAAAGGTGTAATATCTATAGTTAAACGGCACGCCGGACATTGTGTATTTTTAAATTCATTTACATATTGGATCATACAACTATTACATACAGTACAATTACATGTTTTGCAAATAATGATTAGTGATTTTTTATTATCTTTTTTAATAAGATTATTTTTTAAATCATCTTTTTCTTGATTTGCGTCCTCTATTAAAATATTTTCAATATCATCCATACAAATAATACATGACATAATGTGTTTTAAAATATATAATTATATATTTATATATTATTATATAATGCATCCAACTGTTATAAAATTAGTGATTGCTTTAAAAGTAATATATGCGCTATTAATTCTAATTATTATTGTTAGCAAAATTGGAGATATGTTAGGAATTAGTAATTTAAATATAACATCTGATGGTGTTTTAAAAGCAAAAGATATTACTTCTACATTGTATACATTTGTTATGGCTTTAGTATTGTTTAATTTATTTAGACCAGCAAAGGAACCACGATTAGTAGAAGGAGAAGAAAAAACTTTATTATTTTTATTTGGAATTGTTTTGACTTTAGAAACTATCACATCAGTTATGAGTGGTGATGCTTTTTAGTGGGTGCAAATACTCTTCCACCACTTATAAGTCCAATAAAATGTCATACATTGAATTACTATTCCACAATAATATAATAGTTTATAATTATAAAATTGGTAGATGACAAATGGCATTATGATATTTCGCATTATGTTATGATATGCAAAAAAAGTTATATCTAATCTTTTTGGTAAACATAAACGATTTTTACATAAACAACGTATATTCATAATAAAACTAGTAGATTCTGTGCAAAAACACATAAGTAATATCATATAAACTGGTCCATGTTCATTAACATTTAAAATAGATAAAATTGTAATCAAATGATGAAGTATATATTGATAGCGATTGTATAATATGATTTCCATTAGTATATCTCCTGTAAAATAAAAAAGACCGGTATATTTAAGAAAATAAAGATATAAAAGTGGTGCGTCATATATATATCCTGCCACACTGTAATAAGTTAATAAAAAATTAAAAAATATGTTAATAACTATCATATGCTGTATATATATATAAATTTTTATTTATATATATATATTAATTCTTTATTGTGATACTGTTTTACGGGGGGAGTGCTGTTGAATTTTAATATGTACCCGCGAACCGCCCCCGACCTACTCCCAACTCCCAATAAACTATTCATTCAATTGGACTATAAAATTAAGGAAAAATAGGCACCCTAGAAATGAGTGGTAAAAACGAGAAATGAGTAGTAAAAAACAAGGGTAGTTTTTAGATAAAATTGAAACATTAATTTACTATAGAATCAAATAAAACATGAGGACTGTTCTATTGCCCCCGTCGGTGATGCCGACCAAAAGATGGACGAAAATAAATATGGAAGACGAAGTATTTGAAACACTATGGAACGCCCAAATTATTCATTATCAGAATCTTGTATATGCAATTCGTCCATACACATCAAACCTAACACCAATAACAATCAATATACCCTCCAATCGTTGTATCACACTAGAAGATTTTACCATTATTGATGAAAATGGTGAAATCCAGCGTGCGGTTGTTTAAAAGAGGTGCTAAGAAATGAGTGGTAAAAATGAGAAATGAGTGGTAAAATATGTTTATATATTTTTATTTTCTTTATATATAAATGTGTTTTACGAAATATCAGTCATTGGGAATTTTTACATTAGGTGTAGTTGTAGCGTTTTATTTAAAACAAATACAACAAACAAATAATTATTTGTGGATTCCCATTTTGTATTTCGCATTTATGGAATTGTTGCAATATATCGGTTACGAAACAATAGAAAATAAAAAAAAATATTTGAATAAAGTTGTTGCAACTCTTATTTATATTCATATTGGATTTCAACCCTTTTTTATAAATATGTGGTATTCCAATTTTATTCCAAAAAGTCAATTGACACAATTGTTTTTTGTTTTAAAATTATGTTTTGTGTTTGGTCTTTTTTGGATTAGTCGGTTAATATTTTGGGATAATTCTTATAAATTCTTATGTGATTCTTTAAATGAACCAGTATGTGGAAAATTTACAGAAGTATTAAAAGGACCAATGCATCTTTTGTATAAAGCAAAAGTACGAGCAGCAAATTACTTAACTCCAAGTATATTTACTCACTTCTTTTTATTTTTCATTCCAGTATTATTTTTAAATGTGAATAAGATGGTTTATTTTATATTATTGATGTCTGGGTTGTCTGGCTGGTTACTGGCGTCAAATATACATGAAGCTGCTTCTATATGGTGTTTTTTATTTATCCCAATTATGACCATTTCACTGTTTTATAAATATCTATTTTAACTTTTGTCTTTTTTACTTGAAATAAACAATAAAAAATATAGAAATATACGATGTTAAAATAGATACAAAAATCTTAAATCCTTTTCTTTCTTTTATTCTTCTTTCTTCTCTGACAGTGATTTCCATGTTTTTTTCCATTTGACAAACGACACCAAGAACAACAGTATCCTTCGTCTAGATTAATAAAGTGTGGTGGTGGGTCTGTGTGAGCGTAAAAGGAACAATTCCAACATTTACACATTTTTCGGGACACAGGTTTCAGAGGTTTTAATAAAATTACCTCGTCATCACTGATTATCCCTTCTTCGTATTGAACATCATCATGCATTTTATATTAAAAAAGATACTAATAATTAAATCAATTTTCCTAGAATAGTTTTTGGTATATTTTGTCGGTATTTTTGTCTATTTTGTCTATTTTGAATAACATTCCTCTCTCACTGTCTATTGTTTTCTCTCCCAGTCCCTTTCCCACTTGTGCAGGTATATGGTCGATAGAACCGTTACGACTTTTTACCGGAAAATTCATGCTTCGAGTAAACCGTCGTTCTTGAGTTGGAATATGTTGAAGGAAGCGTTGCCGACCTTCGTGGTCGAGGGCGATTCGTTTATTTTGAATTTTTTTTGCTTTTTCTAAGATTTCAGGAGTAATGGAAAACGAATCGTACTTCTTGGTGGCCTTGCGCTCAGGTTGGACCCTCCCAGTCCATTTGATCACTGAGTTCGCGGGAGCGGATATGGTATGAGGAAAACAAATGCACAAAAACACGTTACGAATATTGCGCGGATTGGACGGTTTCAGTTCGTTCAACAACCGTTCGATGTCGTAGGTGGTCTCTTTTTTTTCAGTGTCAAATATAACCGGTAATTTTTGCGCTGGATTGTCTAGTAGATACAGTCCATAATTAATAGGAGTATCTCCGTCGAGCATGAGGTTGGTGATGGTGTTTCCTGGAAGATACAGTTGTGCGCGCTCAAACATCCCCCCAGGTCGGCACTCCGGCGAAGATATCCAATGAGACGATTGAAGAAAGTGCTTCATCATCTTCTCGCTATCTTCGTTGGAGTACACACAGTAGTTTGTCGGTGCAAAAGTGTATACACGAAGTCCTCGAGGGACCTTGGTGAAATACTCATCTACTGTCACCTTGTGAAGATTGTGGGCGATGCCGTGCAAAGATACAAATACGTCGCTAGTAGAATTCATGATTCTTTTTCTATTTCGTACATAAAAAAAAATTGTTTCAATTTTCTATAAGATTTTCTAAGCGCGCGCATTTTCTCTCTTTCTCCCTCCCTCCCTCTCTATTCATTCCCCGAATTCTCTTCATCAAATACCAATATCTCTTCGGATTCATCCCAAGTGACACCATCTTCTAGGTCACAGTCCTCGATGTTTTTCACCAAAGGCGCTGATTCTCCTAGAATCGTGAACACGGAACCATCTTCGTCAATCCCATAAAATTTGCCCGTTGATTTTACACGAATTCGGTGTACGAACTCGAACTCTTCGTCAGTGTTTTCGGTGACAGAAATGAATTCTTGGTCGCCTTTCGTGTTAATCACGGTAAAGTTGGTTGATACACTTGGTGCGACCGTGGCAGAAACTTCTTCTGACGCTGGTGCAACGGTAACAACTTGTTCTGTGACTACCACTGGCGCTGGTTCTGCTTGTGCTTCTGGTTCTGGCATTTTCTCAGGCATTGTCGGGGAAGATGGCGGGGTTGTTGCCACAATCTCTTGCACTACCTTCTTGGGACGTCCACGCCCACGCTTCTTGGGCGCTTCGCCTTCTTCATCACTTGAAGTAGATGGCGAACGCTCACGGTGCTTGGATTTAGCAACTGCTGCTTCATCCACATTCCATTCGCGGTGAGGAATGATAATCTTATCTCCGAATTTTTCGGTGATCCAAGATTCAACAAACTCGCGAGGCACGTCGCGAATTGCGAGGTATGTGCCATACGTGATTGCCTTTTTTCCCGCCGGATTCACAAACTCGGTGGTAGTAGAATCTTCGCGATTGGAAATCGTTCCGTGAGAGCACTTTGACTTCAAGCATCCAGTGCAATAGAGTTCTCCCTTCTTGCAGCGAGTCATACATGGTGTCAAAAGTCCGCCTTGAAGTTCCAACGCAGGACACGTGTGTGAGTAGTCCACGTATTCCGGCAAGTATGGAAGAGCCAGGCGATGGGCGCGATTTGCGTCTTGTGGTTTGTATGAAAACTCCTTGACAGCGTTTTTCACATCTTTCGCCAAGACGCCGCCGTTTGATGGGCGCTGCTGGGTGATTTTTGTGGGTTTTTCGATTTTTGTGGGTTTTTCGGGACTAATAGGCACTTCAAGAACTTCATCTTGGAAAATCGCTTCGGTCATCATGGCGTAGAGTTCGGCGCCGTTCGCCGGAACTTTATTACTCTTCACAACATCATCGTACACTTGCGCCATCATCGCAAGAGATGCTTTGGCCATGGCACGATGAGTATCATTGATAGAAGTCATGATTCGGTGTATTAATCAAGATATGGTGTTTACCTCGTCAAAAACCACACTTTTTATTTCAATTTTATACATTTTACCTTTAAATAGCATATATCCAAATCGCCCGTATCTTAAGTCAAATCGCCCGATTTTTAGGGCAAATCGCCCGATATTTGGGGGCAAAACGCCCGATTTTACGCTATAAGATATTTTCAATGCTTTTTCATATGTTTAATGTTTTTCCTACGTATATCAAAAAAATTGAAATAAACTCTAGACCATATATCGTCATCATTCAAACACAAGTATATCATTATGGCTCTCGAACCCGTACAGATTCCTTCTATCTTTCTCCCGCGCGTATCTTTTCATCACGATGAAAATTTCGTCGGGAACAAGTTCTGGGAGTTCCTCGGTTGTCAGCGCTGCCCCATTCACCATATTGACATGGTGGAAAAGACCGACAACAGGACCGGAAAACCATTTCTTATTGCCTTTGTGTTCTTCAATCCTCTGGAGCGTCACGAAATCCCCGACTGGGTCTGCAACTTCGCCGCCGACATCGAAGCGGGAAAGCGCCTCAAACTCATTCACACTCACCCATGGTACTGGAACATGAGCAAGAACACTGGCACCCGCCGATCTCCGGTTCTGGACCGCCCGCGTGTTCTCAGCGAAGCTGACGAGGCCGATATCAAGGCAGCGCAGAAGGAGATTCTTGCCAAGCGCGCCGAGCAGCGTGAAGTCGCACCAGTTGCCAGCAACTCGGGTGGAGACGCGGTCCAGATGCTTCCGTCGGGTGGGTTTGTAGTATCAGGAGAGGAATAGAGAGAAATAGTGAATTGTGTGCGCGCCCTTTTGTAATCATATAGAAAAATAAAAAAAGTCTCTTAGAGACACACAACCAGTATTCCCGAGCGGTCAAAGGGGACAGACTTAAGATCTGTTGCATTATGCTTCGTGGGTTCGAATCCCACTGCTGGTATTTTTTATTTCAATTACTTAAGGATTTATAACAAAATACTTTTTAAAAAATTGAAATGAATTAATGTATGATATCATTCTCATCATCACTCTATCAACATAGTAATTATGGATTCTTACGGAAACTCTTGCGCCGGTTCCTCCAAGGGACATCGCTCTCAGCGTCGAAACCGCACCAAAGGTGCGAAACCGCGTCAACAACTGAAAAAAGATAAAGAATTTATTGTAAAAAAAGACAAACATACTAAGCGCGAAATCACAGCGGAACAAGTTTACTGGAAAAAACGCCATGCCAAAGAGATTCTACGGGAGCGCACCTACAAGCAGTCACTCCAAATTCTTCAAAACGACACACAACCAGAAAAAAAGACAAATCAACACGCATCATTGGCGTATGTGGCGTGGGAAAACCACATCAAGAACATTGAATTCGAGAACAATTTTCGCAGTTGGGAAAACCACATCAAGGTCCTTGAACGCGAGAATAAACGTCTCACTCAAAAACATTCCCAGACCAACCACGGAAAAAAACGAAAATTCTCCGAAATCTGCTAACTTTAATTAGGTAAGTCATTCTTTTAAAGATATATATCAACCAATTTTTTTTAAAATTGAAATACATTTATTCATTTTTATACACACAAAACATGAATCCCTTTAATGTACTTTACAACGAGTTCTCTGACGAAGAAGAAGAAGGTGAAATTGTCGAGTCTCGCCAAAAATCAATCCTTATGGCGTGTGGGCGCGCCTTTTGGGAGGAACAACAAAAGGGTAACGTCATGAAATGGGGTGACTGGTGTTGGACACAGCAAGATGATGAAAATATTGAAAAACAAATTCTAAAAAATAAATCTTAATTCTAAAAACATAAAAAAAATCAATATATACCATTTATTTCCATTTTTTTTATGCGTTTATTATAAAATTCATTCCACTTATAACTACAATCGTACTAATTAAAATAAACATAACTATGCTTACATCCTTAGATGTAATCATTGGACCATTTACTTTAGAAATTGGACTAATGGGGTTTAAAATACTTTCTATTTTTTCTATTGTATCTTCATGTTTCGGATTATTTGATTCCTTCAGTTCTATCATCAATTCGTTTAGTTTTTTTTTATTGTTTGGTAGTGAATCGTCGCTCTGAGCAGTTGTGCAACAAACTTTCGTTGATTCGCAGGAAATACGAAAACCATTGTTATTATATATTCTTCGGGGTTGTTGCATTATTTCTTCTGCGTAAGCATATTCATAAGGACATTGAAATTTATCTGGATATCCATCTTTTTCACATTGATAACTATATACAGAATAAGATATTTCCGTTGGCAAAACAAGACACGCGCTCTTTACGCATGATAGTGTGGTAACAAAGGTCAGCAAAAACAAATACATCTTTTAGTGGTAATTTACTTCACTTTTTTATTCTATTTCAATTTTTTTAAATATAGGATGTTATACTTCGTTTTATTTCCAAAGGTATATTTCCAGGAATACATCTAAGAATTTTTATGTAGTTTTCCATATATTTTTCATGAGTTTTATTTAATATTCTCCAAAGTGGTTTTTCTTTTTTTTCTGGATCTTGTTTACCTAGTTCCAAATAAATTTCCTCGCGTTTTTTTCCAATAGCGTGATATATACAAGCGTGATTTTTCAATAAATACAAATCATTTTTACATACAAAGACAAATAAGTTATATAAACACTCATAACTTTGTTGTTTAGTACCACATAAATTTGCGCGAGTGGTGATCCTATAGAATTCTCTTATTAGTTCTGGATCACACATTGTGTGTTTTTTTTCTTTTTCAGATTTAATGTTTCAATTTTTATAGGGTATAATCCGTTTCATCCTATTGATTTGTCTTTTTTTTTGGATTACAGTAAACATAAAAAAGACAAAATGAAGGATCAAAGAAATGAGTGGTAAAAACGAGAAATGAGTAGTATTCTATTTTCGGTATAATATATAATTCTATTATGAAAAAATTGAAATACTTTTATTATCCTATTCTTTTATTATAATCATGAATAACTTTCTTATTTTCGTTTTGGGAATTTGCAATCCTCAGTTCCGCAATGCTGTGAAAGAAATCAGACAACCTGGCGGACTTAGAGTATACTATGACAGTGACGACGACGAAGAGTAAACACTATCATTCTATCAATCTATGTATTTGACTTTTTTTTATGAACTACTATTTGATATAAAAAAGACAAATGAAAGGGGGGTCAAGAAATGAGTGGTAAAAACGAGAAATGAGTGATATTCTATTCCAGTAGGATCTTTTGTCTTTTTTCATCAAATAGTGTTCAAATATAAAAGACAAATGGTTGCATTATATATCTGGCGGGTCTTTTTATATTTTTCTTCATTTTCATTTTTAATTTTAAACACAATTTGGGGGGCACCCGCGCGAACAATATATCACTGCTAAATCATATTATTGGATTTGAACACCATATATACTCTTTCCAACGTTCAGATGCTTCTTTCTCAAATTTTCCTCCTGGCGCATACATCCTTTCTTGAATACGACGATATATCATATATAGTAACGCACAATTCTTTATTAGATTTTTCAACCTTTTTTTTGCTATATATTTTTTTACTACTTTTATATATTTTTTTACTTTTATATATTATAAATGTCAGAAGAAGAAGAAGAAGAAGTAACAACGTCAATATGTATTGAAAAATGTAAAGAAAAACAAAATGATCAAGATTTTAAACAAAAAATGGGTGTTATGTCTACATTACTTTTAGAATTTTATCGTGTTTTAATGGGTGCATTTTTAATAGTTTTTGTGCCTCAAAAATGCGGAGATAGTATTTGTTCTATGGATGAAAATATGAACCGAAATAGTTTTTTAGCTCAAACAGCAATATCATTTAACGCACTTACAATGCTTTCTTTTCTTATTTTATATTTTATTGAAGTAAAACGTGAAAATAAATTAATTACTTATTTAGAGGTAAATCGTTTTACTTCGGTTGATAACGATTCAGTAGGAGAAGCGCTTAAACGGTTATCAATTACAAAAAAAAATTCTATTTTAAAATATGATGGATATTATCAAAAAGCTGGATATTTATCTAGTGGAGCATTTATATTTAATAGTGTATTTAGTGCAATTATTGTATATAAACATTATTATGACAGTAAATCGGCAACCGTATTTTTAACCAATATTTTATTTATGGGTACAAAAGTAGCGGATGTATATTCAACCGTAAATACAAAAAAAAATGTTTTTTATAGCGCATATTTAAAACAAAAAGTTCAATTTAATGATGTTGACCCTGATAAATTAATTAAAGATAACTTTGTTATTGAAAATATGTCCGATAGCGAAGATTCAGTATCTTCAGAACAAGGACAAAAATTATAATTAAATTTAAAAAAATTGATTTATTTTTTCATTTCATAATCAAATATATGAAATGAATATAACACTAAACGTTCATTCACAAAATCCTTATTATGATTTAGCAAATGATATATTTCAAAAACTAATTCCTTATTTACCAACTTTTGGAAACACTTTTGGTGTTACAATAAGTATTATTCATAATAAGAGAGATTTATGTTTTAATTGTTTTGCTCGCGAAATATTATATGCAATTGAAGAATGTATTAATGTTTCATTATTTTCCATTTTTCAAAGTAAAATTCTTATATTTCAAGAAAGTCTATGGGGCAAAGCGTTAAATGTTCCAATCTCAAAAATAAAAAATTATCTACATCTTATATCATTTGAAAAATTTTATTCGTATTTCTTTCGTTTTTATAAACAGCGCATTTTATTATTAGAATCTCATTATTTAAAAATAAATAAAGATATTCAACATCTCATTATTCAAAAAGACGAAGCGTTTAATCATTACAATATTGTTTTTCAACTAACTATTTTACCATTTGACATAAAAAAAATAATTAGAAAATATTTAGTTTGTAATTATGAATCATTATATAAATTACGAAAAGAGTTTGATGCTATAAAATAGTTTTATACATTATTTTCATTATTTTCATTATTTGTAACTTTTGTAGCTAGAACAACAGGAACACCTTCTGGAATGTTTTCAATAATAACACGTTGGGAAGTTGCATGTTTATCTTCTTTGCTTTTTATAGTTTCAATACAACAAATACAAGATACACCACAACAACAGATCAAAAGCGCCAATCCAACAGAACATATAAGCGGCAACATAACTTTCCACCAAGGCCAATCACCAATAACATTTGCGTCAATTATTTTACAAATAATAAATAGTGCTTGAAGAATCGTAACCAATCCACCACTCGCTTTTGCACCACCACCACTATTGTTTGAGTTTGCCATTCTTTTCTGTACATCATTATAAGTAATCAAATCAAATCAATTTTTTTAAGACATAAATAAAAAAAATTATATATAATTATAGATGTCCATTTCTAATTTTTTGATTGATTTTAAAAAAACAATCGAAAATCCCACTCTTCTCCCACGAGTAAATATGGATCTTACATTACTTATAAATAAACATATTGAAAATAAAACATGTATTGAAGATTTTAATAAACTAGTTATAGATGAAAATATTAGAAATAAATTTACGGGTATAATGGTTTGTGATATAGAAAAAAGTGAAATACAAGTATATATTCAATCTGTATATACTTATTTAGGTATTTGCGATATTATAGAAGACAAAAACATATATACCATTTATGCGTGTTTCACAGATCCATTAAATGCATTTAAATATATGAAAGATATAATACAATCTTGTAACAAAAAATTGAAATGATTATAAATACACTTTTTGCATTAAAACATGGCTCGTATTTTCCCAATGATGATGGTTATTGCACGTCAACGTCGTGAGAAACAAAAACGTCAACAAGAACAACGTAAACGCGAACAAAAAAAACGCGAACAGCGATATCGTCAACAACGAGAACATGAACAAAAAAAACTTGAAAAACAAAAACTTGAAAAACAAAAACATCAATCAAAACCCAAAGTTCATTCAAATTATACTGGAGACCACGATGAAAACGGGATTGCAAACGGTCAAGGCACTTTTGCAGATGTTTACGGTAATATTTATGAAGGAGAGTGGAAAAATGGAAAACGCGACGGTTATGGTATTCAAGAATTGGCGAATCATTGTATTTACTATGGAAATTGGAAAGATGACATCATGCACGGGAAAGGAATTATGTATGATGTTATCAACCACCAACGAACATGTGGTTTTTGGAATAACGGCGTATATCAAAAGCGTTCACCGCGTCTAATG
>Ga0310343_10001683_pt1 | contig 11455 bp, 14 predicted proteins | sample HC15DNA2025_MG_FD_203519 | JGI IMG/M metagenome (GOLD analysis project Ga0310343, IMG submission 203519) | Marine microbial communities from station ALOHA, North Pacific Subtropical Gyre - HC15-DNA-20-25_MG | ecosystem: Environmental > Aquatic > Marine > Oceanic | place: Pacific Ocean: North...
TACAGGAAAAATAATTTTAGATGTGCTGGGGCAAAGTGGTTTGGAAATTATTGAAAATGAAGCCTTGAATGAAAGAGATTATGGAGAACTAACAGGATCAAACAAAGATGAGGCAAAAGAAAATTTCGGTACTGAGCAAGTACAAATCTGGAGAAGATCATATGACATTCCTCCGCCGGGTGGAGAAAGCCTTAGAGATACTTACAACAGAGTAATTCCTTATTTTAAGAAAGAAGTCTTGCCTTTAATGGATAATAAGAATGTGCTTATGTCTGCACATGGAAATTCATTGCGAGCATTAGTAAAGTATTTAGATAATATTTCTGAAGAAGATATTGTTAAGCTCGAAATTTCAACTGGAGAACCTATTTTTTATAAATTCATAAATGGAAAATTTATTAGGCAATAATCTAGGCAGCAAAATATCAAGTTGGTATAAGCAAAATGGTCGTCACAATCTTCCTTGGCGAAAAAATATTACTCCGTATAGGGTATGGATCTCAGAAATAATGTTGCAACAAACTCAGGTAAATACTGCAATAAATTATTTCAATAGATTTATGGAACGATACCCGGATTTAAAAAGCATAGAAAATGCTACAGAAGACGAAATTTATGGGCTTTGGAGTGGTTTAGGTTATTACAGAAGAGCAAGTTATATTTTTAAAGCCAAAGAAATTATTCATAAAGATTTTAAAGGAAAAATGCCAGATAATTTTGAATCTTTGTTAAGTCTTCCTGGTATAGGAAAATCAACTGCAGGTGCAATATTATCAATTGCATTTAATAAACCCTTTGCAATATTAGATGCTAATGTAAAAAAGGTTATAGCTCGCTTATTTCACAAAAAACAATTCAATGAAAAAGAATTTTGGCATCTATCTAATAGCCTACTGGATAAAAAAGATATATTTGCATACCAACAAGGCATTATGGATATAGGCGCTCAGTTATGTATGCCTAAAAAACCTCAATGCCATTTATGCCCAATGAATAAAAACTGTATTTCAAATAAAAAAGATTTTTATATTACTCTTGATAAGAAAAAGGCTAAGAAAAAGGAGGTGTTTCTTAAGTTTAACTTAATCTCAAAAGGAGGAAAATATTTCCTGAGCAAAAATGATGAACTAGGTTTTTGGAAAAACCTTTGGATGCCACCTGTAACAATCGTTGAAAAATGCAGTTTTGATACAGTGCATCAACTATCACATAGATCATTGAAAATTTCCTTCAATGGTTATGAAAAAACAAATCCAAATGTCGAAGGCAAGTGGTTTTCTAAAGAGGAATTAAAAACTATCGGGATTCCAAAACCAATTTCTGATAGATTAATACCAAATGGCTAAAATTTTTTGTAAAAAATATCAAGAAGAGTTAGATGCAATGATGCTTCCACCTTTGCCTGGCGAGAAAGGAGAAGAGCTAATGCAAAATTATTCGCAAGCAGCTTGGAATGAGTGGATTAAGCTGCAAACCATGCTAATCAATGAACGTCGGCTAGATCTATCAGAAAAAGAAAATCGTAAATGGCTGAACGAACAGATGATGTTATTTTTAGAGAATAAAGATTACAAGAAACCAGATGGCTTTATTCCACTTGAGAATTAGCTCTTAAGCTACTAGAAGAAATATCGTATCTAAAATCCTTTTCACTTACTTGGCTAAATCTATCTTTTATGTGTTTTGGAATATCGAGATTTTCTAAAGAGTTAAACTTACCATTTGATTCTCTTCCAAAGATAAGAAAATTATTATTATTTATATTGAAGGTGTCTAATTCTTCAAGCATTTGATCTTTGTGAGAGTAAAACTTTTCATCAAAGATTCGCATCAAAGTGTCTATACCTAAAATAAAAGTAGTGTTTGGAAAAAGTTTAGATTTTTCTGAAAATTTGCCTGCTTTTGTAATGGCCCAAGGATAATTAGTAAATTGTTTTACAACCGCTAAAACTGCTTCGTAACTTAATTGAGGTTTATCGGCGTTTTGTATACAAATTTCATAAGAGACATCTTTTTCAAGAATTCTTTCTGCATGATTTTGCATAGCTATGTGTCCTGCATGCAAAGGATTGAAAGATCCCGGAAAAATTACTTCAGGTTTTGTATTAATTGAAGAGATAAAATCTATCTTACCCTGTATTAATCCTTCCCAATTTTTTTCTATTATTTCCATTTAATTAATTTTATAATTACCCATTCTAAAGCCTATTCGCCCAGATAGCTCAGTTGGTAGAGCAAAGGACTGAAAATCCTTGTGTCGGTGGTTCGATTCCACCTCTGGGCACCAATACTTAATCTAATCTCAAATTAATGCTAATGTACTTATAAGGAGTTTTTAATGAGAGTATTATTTTCTTTAATAATTATTTTATTTTTTTCACCAGGAAGCATTTATGCTCACAGTGGTGGATTAGATAGTCAATGCGGTCATAATTGTAGTGAAAAGTCTAAGAGAAAGGGTCTTTGCTATGGCTATCATTATCATTATGGTAATTGTGTCCCTGGCAATGAATCAAAGCAGAAGATTGAGCAAGATTCAGAGAATGTAGTGAATGCTAAATCCTGTGAGGCTCATGTTCACCAACACATTCTTGAAGTTTAGCTAAAATTTTTCTGAATCCAAGAGGATAAGGCCTGATTCACTTCATCTGGTTTTTCCATCGCCATCCAATGACCAGTTGGTAAACTTTTTTCAGTAAGATTTGTGCAGGCCATTGCATTGTGTGAATTAGTTTCCGGAGTTAGTACAGAATCATTTTCGCCTGCTATAAAAAGTACAGGTTTAGAAATCGTGGTGAACCCTCCTAATTCTTTTGCATAATCATCATTATTTGCACCATTCATATACCATGAGTTTGGGCCTCGTAATCCATTTTTTTTAAATGTGTCTATATAAAACTTTGCTTTCTTATCTGAGAAAATTTTTTCATCAAATTTTATCTCTGGCATGGTGCTAAGCCCTTGGTAACCATCTTGCCTGAACCATCCACCATTTTTTGTAATTAAGGCTGTTGGTGATTTATAGCCTTCTGCTGTATTGAACATGCTGATTGTCTCTTCTGATGGTCTTCTAAATGTGATTGCTAAAAATTTTTCTAAGTCTTCTTCCATTTGCTCAAGTACAAGTTCAAAATTATCTAAGTAGAAAAACATGTAATCCCATTGACCATATGGGTATTCATCTATGGGGTATACATCTCTATTAACAGTTGATAAGTAACTATTTGGGTGTCCTCCCCAACCAAAAGAAACACATAAACTTACTAAGCCTTTTACAGCTTCTGGGTGATGAAGTGCAATATTCCACACCACAGGAGAGCCCCAATCATGTCCTACCCAAATTGCCTCTTTGTGGCCTAAAGAGGAAAGCAGCTCCATCATGTCGACAACTATTTCCTTCATACAATAATCGCTTTGATTTTCTGGGATAGATGATGAACCATAGCCCCTCATATCAGGAGCAATAGCATGATAACCTTGAGCACCAAAAAATTTTAACTGCTCTTCCCATCCAATAGATAAGTCAGGCCATCCATGAAGCATTATGATAGGTAAGCCATCCTCAGGCCCACAAGAAAGGTAAAAAGATGTATGTCTTTCAGAGGAAAAAGAGTGCTCAGTTATTTTCATCTTAAGCTCTTGGTGGGAGCTCTTCTAATCTAACAATGAAGTCTGTAACAGAATGTTCTCGTCTAATATCAGAAGCCTTTTGATACTCTTCATCCGCCCACCATTCCTCAGCATGTTTCATTGAAGGGAAGTGAAAGATAACAATTCTCCCTTTTGGTGGATTTTCTCCCTCAAGACAAAACACATCATCACTAAATGAATCAAGAACACCTTCATGCCTACCAAGTGAGCGAAGGAGGCCTCTTTCATAATCCTTAAACTTCTCTCTATCATTTATGGCTGGTAAATTTGCAACAATAAAAACTTTTCTAGTCATTAAATTCTCCGGAATAATTCATAGTACATGATAGAATTTTAATGTGAAAGTAGATTTTTATTTTTCCTACAGAAGTCCATATTCGTATTTAATTTTGCCCCGAATACTGGATTTAAAACATAATCATAAAATTAATTTCGATTTCAAGCTTGTTTACCCACTTGCTGTTAGAGAACCACATTTTTTCAAGGGGAAAAATTTTATAACTTATTTCTTTCATAAAATGATGGATATGAGGTCTGTTGCTAAAAAACTTGATATGCCTTTCTTTACCCCAAAACCAGACCCAATCACTCAAAGTTACTTAACAGGCAGAATTAATAAAAATCAGCCCTATATTTTTGATTTATGTCATTTAGGTCAGCAAGCACACAATGAGGGTGTTGGAATTGAGTTGGCTTATGAATTATCTAGTAATATTTTTGGAACAAAAAGTGGCTGGAACGAAGAGCATAATATGGTTGCAGCATGCAACAATGTAGATCTCGATTATTATTCATTAAAATCTAAAACTGAAAAAAATAAAGATCTATTGATAAGCCAAATTAAACAAAACCAACAAGATCAAAAATTAGCCGGACATCATGGAGTGCCTTTGCTTGTATATAAGGAGCAAATATTTTTTGGCCAAGATAGATTTGATGACTTTAAAAAACTTCTTATTGAAGATGGTTTAATTTCATAAATGAATCAAAGAATTTTTCAGGAAGGCATTAAGTATCTGGTATCAGTTGAAAATAGATTCATAAAACTTGTGCCCAAGCATTCAATTAATTTTTTTTTGAGACCATCTGGATTTGAGGGTATTTGTGCTTTGGTAATAGAGCAACAAATTTCAGTTGCTGCAGCAAACTCAATAAAAAATAAAATTTTCAAACTTATGCAGAACATAAGCTCGAAAGAATTTATCAATTTGAACGAAAAAGTATTAAGAAGTGCTGGTTTAAGTAGGCCAAAAATAAATTATCTAAAAGGTATTGCTGAAAATGAGGTTTGCAAAAAATTTGATTTTAATAAAATTCAATTATTGTCTGATGATGAAGCGCGAGATTATTTGTGTGAACTTAAAGGTATTGGAGAATGGACAGCAGACTGTTATTTAATGGCATGTCTTGGAAGGCAAGATATATGGCCTTTAGCTGATATAGGTTTGCAAGAAGGTGCAAAAAAATTAATGAATTTAAAACATCGCCCTGATCAAAATAAAATGATTGAGTTAGCAAAAAAATGGAGGCCTTATAGATCTGTAGCGGCTAATTTATTATGGAATGATTATGATGATTGAAGGCCCGAAAGGATGTTCAAATGTTGAGGATATGACTTCGATAGCAAGAGAGATCATCCTTTCAGGCAGTTAACTTTTATCTTCTAGGTCTGTTTCTTCTTTTCTCCCATTCGTTTTTGTCTTGCATGTCTCTTTTGCGCCCCTCATGCCTATGTTTTCTATTTAACATTTCTGTATGACTACGCATTTTTCTTTTAGCCATTTTTATTCTGCGCTCATGACGATTATTTAATTCTTCTTGTGTTGGAAGTTCTCTTTCCATTAATTTCTCTTGCATTGCTTTTAATCTTTTTAATTGGCCATCATCGTATTTTCCAGAATTGATAAGAAGATTAAGGTCTGCAAGTTTATCAGCTTTATTCTGTTTGAAATCAGCCACAGAAGGAGGACCTTTTAATTCCGCAAGATCAATCTTTAATTTTGCTTGCCACATTTTTGTGCGCATATCTCCTTTATCATCTTTGTGGTGATCGGCTGAAAGAGTCTGCACAGAAATTAATAATGAGAGGATTAGTATTAATTTTTTCATAGTTTTCCTTATTAAGTTTGACTACTTATTAAAGAATTAGTTCAAATGTTTAGCAACACTTGTAAGAATCTTCATGCTTTTTTCTAGTTCATCATTGCTAGGAAACGTTGGCGCTATTCTAATATTCTTTTTGTCAGGATCGTTGTTATAAGGAAAAGAGGACCCTGGTGGCAATAATTTAAGGTTAAGCTTTTGGCAAGTATCAATAATTTCCTCACAATTTGATTTTTTTGAATCATAAGAAAAGAAATATCCTCCGGTTGGATTGCTAAAGCTACCAAGCCTTTCATCTTTAAGCATGGTCAAATAATGATCAGTTATTTCAAATTTAGGTAGCAAAATTTCTTTCATTTTTTGCATTTGTTGTTTTATTGGCATTATTTTGAAATATTCAACATGTAGGCCCTGATTCATCTTATTTGGGCCTACAGTTACACTATTTCGATAGTCTATAAACTTATCTAGATTTTCTTTAGAGCTTGATAGAAAAGATATTCCAGACCCTGCTAAGGTCATTTTTGATGTAGAACCAAAATGAAAAATATTGTCTTCAATATTAAATTCTTTCGCAATAACAGATGCATTTGTTTGTGATATTGTTTCCTTTAAATCATGGCATGCATAAGCATTGTCCCAGAGAATCATAAAATTCTTATTGAGAGGAGCAAACATTTTGAACATTGATCTAACATTGCTATCAGAATATGTGTGTCCTGTTGGATTTGAATGTCTTGGCACACAAACAATACCACCTATGTTTTTTTCCTTTTTTAGTATTGTTTCTATGGCATTTAAATCTGGTCCATCATCTTGAAACGGAATTGTTATCATTTCAATCCCAAAATTTTCAATAAGCTTAAAATGCCTGTCATAACCAGGAGAAGGGCACAATATTTTACTTTCAGAATGAATTTTTGATGACTGAAAGCCAAAGAAGTAAGAACAAGCTAGTATCTGATGCATCAATGTCAAAGAAGCATTATCTAAGGCAATAGTTTCGCTATCTTTCGTTCCTAAAATTTCAGCTCCTAAAGCTCTAGCAGAAGGAATTCCTTCTGGCTCTCCATAATTTCTTAAATCTATGCCATCCATTTCAAATGGAATCTGTATTGACTCTAAAATGTTTTGAGTTACATCAAGTTGCAAGTTAGAAGGTTTCCCTCTTCTTAAATCATATGATGTATTAATATCTAACCAAGGGTGTTCTTTTCTAATTTGTTCTAAAATATTCACTTAATGGATTCGTTAGTAATAATTTTATCAATTTTTCTTGTCATTTCTTTAGCCTTTTCTATCTTTTTGTTTATAAAGAGTAAAAAGCCTGAACAAGAGAATGATTCTGTTCATGAAATAAATCAACAAATAGTAGAAACAATTGAAAAAATTTACAGAGAAAGAGAAGCAGACTTTAAAACTACTTCTAAAGAAAACATAGAAAATGTAATTGAACCATTTAAAAAGAGAATTAAAGAATTTGAAGAAGAGGTAAGAAAAAATACTGAGCAGCAGAATGTATTTCATGCAACAACAAAACAATCCATTGAAGGCTTAATTGAAAAAACAAATCAAATTACAAATGATGCCAATGAGCTGACAAAAGCACTTAAAGGTGATAGCAAGACTCAAGGGGACTATGGTGAAATGAAGTTGGAAATGCTTTTAGAAAATTCAGGATTAGAAAAAGATGTGCATTATAAGCTGCAGAAGAATTTTATTGTAAAAGATGATGATGGTACTAAAACAAAAAGGCAGAGGCCTGACGCAATAGTAGAACTTCCTCAGAACAGACAAATAGTTATTGACTCAAAATTTTCTTTTGGATCTTATAACGAATATTGTGCTTCTGATGGTGAAGAAGAAAGAGATAAATATGGAAAAGAAATCGTAAAAAACCTTAAATCGCGAATAACAGAATTAAGTGAAACAAAGTACTCAGAAATTAATGAGTTAAATACGCCTGATATGACATTTATGTTTGTTGGTATCGACGATACATTGAGTGTAGCCTTAAAATACGATAGAGAGTTAACTACTTTTGCCAATAAGAAGAAAATAGCTTTATTAAGCCCAACCTCATTGCATATCTCAATAAAAATGGTTGAAGAATTATGGCGATTAGATACACAATCCAAGCAAATATCAGTAATTTACGATGAGGCTCAAAAGCTGGCGCACAAATTTGATGGTTTTGTAGAAACTATGGATAGTCTTGAAAATTCAATTGCACAATCTCAAAAGAAAATTGGGGATGCAAAAAATAAACTAATTGATGGTTCTGGCTCAATAAAGTCTAGAGTTGATAAAATGATAAAGCTCGGAAGCAAAGAGGTAGAAAAATTAGATATAGATGATTGATTTTTTAATTTTTGCTCTAGTTGGGATAGTAACAGGTACAATGGCCGGCTTATTTGGTGTAGGTGGCGGTTTAATAATTGTTCCAGTAATGCATTATATTCTTACCGCCAATGGTGTTATTGAGAGTATTGCAATTCCATTATCCATAGGCACTGCATTAGCTTGCATAATAGTTACATCATCTTCTGCAGCTTATTCTCATTACAAAAAAAATTCACTTTCTATAAAACGATTTCTGCAACTAAGTGTTGGAATACTAATAGGTGCAGGATTTGGGGCTTCATTTGTAACAAATGTTGATGCTGAAATATTGAAAAAAATTCTCGCTATCTTTGTGACTCTTATGTCTTTAAGATTATTCATAAATATAAAAATGCCTACAGCAAGATCAGAGCCTCATTTTCTTTACTTTAATACCTCAGGAGTAGCGATTGGCTATTTATCTTCAATATTTGGTATTGGTGGAGGAATATTTAGTGTTCCTTTGCTTAAAATGTCTGGAATGGAAATGAAAAAAGCTGTTGGCACAGGTGCAGCATGTGCTTTTCCTATTGCTTTAGTATCTACAACATCATATTTATTGCTAGGTTGGTCTAATTCAGAATTGCCAGAGTATGCTATTGGTTATGTTTATGTGCCTGGGCTAATTGGAATAACTATTTTTAGTTATTTTTTTGCAAAAATAGGCGCTCAATTAGCGCACAAATTAAATGATAAATTATTACAATTTATATTTGCAGCTCATTTAGTTCCAGTTGCAATTTATTGGTTTTTAAAATGATTAGTTATCCAAATATTGATCCAGTTGCCATTTCTATTCCTATTTCTGGCTTTTGGGGTGATGCTCTTAATATTCATTGGTATGGTCTTGCTTATGTGGTTGGAGCATATTTAATTTATCTGCGCATGGTAGCAACAAAAGATAAGTTTGGAGTAGATATTTCAAAAGAAGAGGTTAGTGATGTTGTATTTACTTATGGGCTTTTCTTTGGAGCAATTCTAGGGGGTCGCCTTGGCAGTGTTTTGTTTTATGACCTTCATCTACAATTTGAAGATCCTCTTTATTTTTTAAAGATATGGCAGGGTGGCATGTCTTTCCATGGTGGTTTAATTGGTGTAATTGTTGTTTTATTTATTTATGCCAAAACTAAAAACTATGAATTCTTTAGAATTACTGACTGGGTCGCGCCTCAAATTCCTATTGCATTATTTTTGGGCAGAATAGCTAACTTTATAAATGCAGAACTTTATGGCAGAGAGACTGATGTTGCTTGGGGTATGATTTTTCCAACAGATCCTGAAGGTCTTGTGCGTCATCCCTCACAAATTTATGAAGCATTATTAGAGGGACTATTCTTGTTTATATTATTGAACTACATTATTAAAGGAACTGAAAAGATAGGCAGGCAGTCTGCTTATTTCCTAATAGGTTACGGTGTAGCTAGATCAATCGCTGAAATCTTTAGGACTCCAGATTTGGTATGGGGCAATGACTTTTTATTGTTTAGTTTTATGACACAAGGACAGTTATTGTGTGTTCCTATGATAATATTAGGCATAATCATTCTTTTACGAAAATAGATGCAAGAATATCTCGATTTATTAGATAAAGTTAAAAATACTGGTAAGCCAAAAGGCGACAGAACAGGTACTGGAACAATATCGATCTTTGGTCATCAAATGAGATTTGATCTTGATGATTCTTTCCCTTTATTAACTACCAAAAAAATACACTTTAAGTCAGTCGCATATGAACTGCTATGGTTTTTAAAAGGAGACACAAATATTAATTATCTAAAAGAGAATGGTGTTTCTATTTGGGATGAATGGGCAGACGAAAATGGCAATCTTGGGCCTGTATATGGAAAGCAGTGGCGCAAATGGGAAGGAAAGAATTCAATGCATGATCAAGTCATAGAAGTAATTAATCAAATAAAAGATAATCCTGATAGTAGACGTCATATTGTAAGTGCTTGGAATGTTTCAGATATACCGAGCATGGCTTTAGCTCCTTGTCATATATTGTTTCAGTTTTATGTACAAGATGGGAAGTTATCATGTCAGCTTTATCAAAGAAGTGCAGACGTGTTCCTAGGTGTACCTTTTAATATAGCTTCATATTCGCTGTTAACTCATATGATCGCTAATATTTGTGGTCTTAAAGTTGGAGAATTTGTGCATACCCTGGGAGATGCACACCTGTATACTAACCATTTGGAACAAGCTGAAGAACAGCTATCAAGAAAACCTCTTAATCCACCACAAATTCATGTAAAAGAAAAAAAATCTATAGATGAATATGAGTTTGAAGATTTTGAAATAATAGATTACGAATTTCATCCGCATATTCCTGCAAAAGTAGCGATCTAGAAATTGAAATAATTAAGAAATAGACTCTTTTCTTATTTGAAGATTTTTAACTCTTTCTTGTTCTGCATCAGTATATTTTAGCCAAGCTCTTGCTGATTTTTTTACAGACTCTCTTTTGCTTTGACTTGCTTTTGTGAAGACTTCTCTTGCATCATCAAATCTACCCAATTCAAAATAAGCTTGTCCTAAAGTTAACTGAGCATAGCCAGGATTTTTTAACTTACCTTTTTTAAGCCCCTTATCAATAGACTTAACAGCATCATCAATCATATCTTCTTGGTAATAGAGGTTACCCATAGCGATATATGCTTCTCCATCATCTGTGATAGAAGCAAGTTGTTGAAAAATTTCTATTGCTGCTTGTCTTTCTCTTGCTGATCTAAAGGCTTCTGCCAGTATTGTCAGGTTTTGTTTATCTTCTTCAAGAACTGGCTTCGCGTCTTTATCTAGTGCTTCCTCTGTGCCTGGTTTTACGAAAGCTGGCCCATATACATCTACACATACTTCTTCCAGTATTGGTTCTCCTTGTCTATCAGTCTTAATATTTCCATTATCGTCCAGAACCTTAACTAGCTCGCATTCATCAACACCAGTATCTGCTAAACCTGGGACAGTTGTCATGCCTGTTATCATAACTTCAGCTGCCCAATAAGGGTTTCCAGCTGCCATTAAGCTCTGTGATAGTGATTGAAATTCACTTTTTTTATCAAGAAGTTGTTTTGTGTATGCTGTTTTTAACAGTGCTGTATAGTCTATCGGTCTTTCAAGCTCATTATATAAACCTGCAAGATTTACAAAGTATTTTTTCTTTGGAAAGAGCTCTAAAACTTCTTCATATAGTGGTACTTGATCTTCTTTGAGACCTAATTCTGATAAAGTTGCGATTAATAAGGAATACCAATTCTCTCTAAATAGAGCGCCTTCTTCTTCTGTAATTGTTTTTGCTTTATAAAGATTACTAAAAGCTTTC
>Ga0310343_10001686_pt1 | contig 11454 bp, 11 predicted proteins | sample HC15DNA2025_MG_FD_203519 | JGI IMG/M metagenome (GOLD analysis project Ga0310343, IMG submission 203519) | Marine microbial communities from station ALOHA, North Pacific Subtropical Gyre - HC15-DNA-20-25_MG | ecosystem: Environmental > Aquatic > Marine > Oceanic | place: Pacific Ocean: North...
GTTCTTAATTATAATTTTATGTACGTCACTAGTAATGAAACCAACATTTATAATTAAGAACAAAACAGAATGGATGCGTATTTCCAAAGGTGTCATTAATATTCCCTACCCAACCAGACAAGAAATGTGGGAACTTTCTAAACCATATCCTAATTCTAAACAAATAATGTTTCTATGGTTAGATAACAATCAATACAAAGCTATGGTTAAATTAATGTTTTTTAATAAAAAACAAAGTAGAGAGTGTGGTAATATTTCTAAATTACCTCTATGTGAATTAGGAGATGTTATTATTCACGAAAAATATAGAGGCCAGGGGTTGTGTAAAAAAATAGTTAAACCTGTAGTACAATATTTTAATCGTTTTTTTAAAAAAAATCATTTTTTGTTCTTGACAGTTAACAACGACAAAATACCTGCATTGAGGTGTTATGCACATCTTTTTAAAGATGTCGGTGACTCCCCTAGGAAGCTAAAAGACTTCTTTAAAAAAAGGTACCCTTGGATGAATGTAGAAATTCATAAACTTTTTATTTTAAAATAATTATTTTTGTTCACATTTGCTAATCAAAAATCCTACGACTACTGAAATCATAGAAATACCAACCAATTTCCATAATTCTTTATTGTTACTATTAATATCAATAAATTCTTCAGTTTTAATTTCTGGTGCGTTAGTAATACTTCTAGCCATCATTGCTCTTTTAAATTCGTTATCGTTTAATAATAATTCACTTACTTCTCTTCTTAAAGAAGGCTCTAAGGTATTCCAATCTTCTGAAATTTTCTTAAAGCCTCCTAAAGTATTAATCCATTCCATATCAGTCAAATTTTGTGGCTTAGTAGTTTCTATAAAAGTATTAAGAGTTTGTTTTCGGTTTTCCCTACCGGCTTGACCTCTTTCTCTTTCAGGTACGTCACCGCATGCTCCATTATCTTCAAAAAATCTTGCAGGTCTCATTTATAATTATTAGAAAGAAAAAAATAACAATTTTTATACTTTTTTTTTATTGAGTATTATTAATGGTTAAAAAGAAATTATTGAAACCTAAAAACAAAAAAAGAAAGGTTACTAAAAGAAAGGTTTCTAAAAGAAAGGTTACTAAAAGAAAGGTTACTAAAAGAAAGGTTAGAAGAAAAAGATACAGAAGATTCGGTAGTACAGCAGGAAAAGCCGGTAATACAGAAGAAGAAGATGCTGATGATAAAAAAACAGAAGAAGGTGCTGATGATAAAAAAGAAGAAGATGCTGCTAAAAAACCAGAAGAAGAAGAAGATGCTGCTGCTCAAAAAGCAAAAGAAGAAGAAGCTGCTGCTCAAAAAGCAAAAGAAGAAGAAGCTGCTGCTAAAAAAGCAAAAGAAGAAGAAGATGCTGCTACTCAAAAAGCAAAAGAAGAAGCAAAGAGAAAAGAAGAAGAAGCTGCAAGATTAAAAGCAGAAGAAGAAAAGAAAAAAGCAGAAGAAGCAAGGAGAAAAGCAGAAGAAGAAAAGAAAAAAGCAGAAGAAGCAAGGAGAAAAGCAGAAAAAGAAAAGAAAAAAGCAGCAATTCAAGAAAAAATTAAGGAGTTAAAAGAAAAACTGGAAGCAGGACAAAAGAAGGTAGATGAAACTAAGGTACAAAGTGAAAAAATAAGTACAGCTGTGAATGAAGCTGAGGCGGTAAAAAGAAATTTAGCAGAACAAAGTGAAACTTTAACTGATAGTACACAAGAGTTAAAACAATTGATAGAAGCAGAACAAGAAAAAATTAAAGCATTAGATAATGAAGATATTGAAACAACAGCTACTAAAGCCCTAGATGAAACCGATATGGGAGGTGATGAACAAGAAAAAGATGGCGATGATGATGAAACTATGGAAAAATGTGGTGATGAGATGTACAACCCTAATAAACAGGAATGTAAAGATGGTGAAGATGGTAAAGAGGTTGTAGACCTAGAATTTATATTCGGTAAAAGGAGAAGACGTAAGCGTAAGTTTGGAAAAAAGAAGAAAAAGAAAAGAAAGAAGAAAAAGAAAAGAAAGAAGAAGAAGAAGAAGAAAAGAAAGAGTAAGGCTGGTAAAAAGGTAAAGAAAATTTCATCGGCTTTAAAAAGAATGTGTAAAAAACATGGTATCCGTCTAACCCTTAAGAAAGGAAAGAAAAGAGTACCAAAGAGTGAAAAGCTTTTAAAGAAACAATTATTAAAAAAATTAAAAGCATTGAAAAAGAAAAGGAAGGTTTCTAAAAGAAAAGTTTCTAAAAGAAAAGTTAAGAAAAGAAAGAGCAAGGCTGGTAGAAAAGTCAAGAAAAGAGTGGTAAAGAAAAAGAAAGTTGTAAAGAAAAAGATTTCAATGAAAATTAAGAATTATTGTAAAAAACTTGGTATTAAAATTACCACTAAAAGAAATGGTAAGAGGGTCTATAAGACTGAAAAGGTTTTGAAAGCTCAAATAGTTAAGAAAGTAAAAATGCTTAAGAAAAAGAAAAGTAAGAAATAATTTCGTAATAATATTTTACTATTGATTCTAGAATCAACGGGAAAAGATTATTTATTTTGTAAAATTGTTAATTTTTGTCCTTTTCTAAGGATTGGCCATTTAGACTTCTTAGCTACAAAGTATATGAAAGTTATTACTATGGCCCAAAGTATAAGTTCTCTAATTATTTTACCTATTTCTAGTGTTGTATCTTCTTTTTCATTTTTTTCTAAAACAATTGTAAATTTTTCAAATGCTTTTTTAGGAACTAGGTAATTTAATGTAGGAAAAAGTAAGTATTCTTTAATTTTATTGATAAATGTAAATGTAAAAACACTTCCTATAGCTGTTAAAGTTATCCATTTTTGATCGTGAATGAAATCGAAAGGATCTGTAAAATCACTCATTACTATATATGTATATTATTTTTCCCAATAATTATTTTAAAATTATTTAAATTATCATCTGAAACTATTTCTAAAGGATTTTCTACTATTATAAGACTGTTTTTGTCAGGATAATAACAAACTTCATTTGATTCTTTGAAATATACAAATTCAGAATTTTCATAAGGAAAATAAAGTAATGTACCTATATCTATTTTTTCAGGTAATCCTTCTTGGTAGTGTAGCTCATAATTTTTAATATAATCTAAAGATTCATTGTTTTCTATTTTTTCTACCAAATCTTTTAGTACGTCATTTGAAAAAACATTGAACATTCTTTTTTTTGTAACTAATAATTTTCTATCAACGTGTACATCTTTAAAATTTATTTTATCTTTTGCTACAAAAATTAATACAAACATAATAATAATGATAACACCATATTTTTTATCTAATAAGAATAGTTTAATAGAGTTCATTATTATTTAATATTAAAAGAATACGTTTTTTTAACCTTATTACTATACTTTTAATTAGTAAATGCAAGTTAAGCAAGATATTATAGAAATACTAAGGAATAAACAAAAAAGTATCAATAAAAATATCGAAAATATTATAATAGGTATAGAAGAAAAATTTAATATTGAAAATATGACAAAAATAGAAAAGTGGATGTATGAATTTTCAGTAGCTGTTGAGTTCATTGAAAAAAAAACAATAGGATTTCCATCTGATTATGAAAATTCTATTATATTAGATTCTATATTAAAAGAAGATCTTTCTAATGAAGAACTTCAAAAAAAAGTTATGCCTTTTATTCTTTCTTACATGCAAATACTGAGAATGGTTCAATCTTCTTCTTCAATATCATCTAATGAAACATCTTCTTCTTCTTCTTCTTCTTCCTCGTCATCATCATCGTCGTCATCATCATCATCTGATAAATCAGAATAATCACTTTCATCTTCATCATCTGTAAGTTCATCACCAAAAGCTAATCTTTCTTCTTCAGAAACTTCTTTTAAAACCTTTTTAATAACTTTGTCATCTTTTCCTACTTCAACTGACTTTAGTAAAGGATTACAAATTTCTTTTAATATTAAAAGTTGTTCTTCTGAAAGATTTTCAGGTAATAATATTCTAAATTGAATATAAAGATCTCCATATTTTACTTCATCGCTATCTTTATCGAAAATAGGCATACCTTCTCCTTCTATTTTTCTTAATCCATCATCCAAATGTAAAGGTCTATTCGTGTCTAACGAATTATGTGTTAGATGAACAACATGACCATCTAAGTGTTTAAATGACCAATCCAATTTAAAAGACTCTAACAAAGAAATATCTTTTAACATGAATATATCGTTTCCATCTCTTTCAAACATTTCATGTTCATCTTCACAAAGAGTAATCACGATATCTCCTGGTTCATGGCCTGGTATTTCATCAGCTTCTTTGTTGTATCTTAATACTTGTTGATCTCTCATACCTGGTTGAATTACTACAGCAATTTTCTTTTTTTCATCTACTACTTTATAACCATTTGGTGTTTTTTTCAGTCTTTTTCTTCTAACTGATATTTTTTTCTTTTTACCAGTATAAAGATCTTTTAAAGAAACATTCAAATTAAAATTAAGATCTTTTGTCCGTGGATTAAGTGTGTCATAATCATCTTCTTCATCTAATTCTTCTTCATCTTCAACTTCTACAACAGGTTGTTGTTGTTGCTGTTGTTGTTGTTGTTGTTTTTGTAATTCCTTGGTAGTTTGCTCCATGGACTTCATAAAATTATCATTCTGCATCATCCCCATAACGTTTTTAGTAACATGAGAAATCATAGATTCCATATCCATATTTTGAATGTCAACTGAATCATCTTTTGTCATTTGATCGGCCATTTGATGAGCTAATTGGAGAATATTAGGTTGTGGCGAAGACATGTTAGGTGGTGGTGAAGACATATTATAATAAATATAATCAGATTATTTTTTTATATAATCCGCATTATTGTATCTTTTGTTTTTTTTAAGAAATTTAAAGTGGTTACTTCGAAGTCTTTTAATAACATTTTCTTTAGTTTTTATTTTAAAATGGAAGTGTTCATGAGATTTCCATCCTCCCATGTTGTACGTCACTGAATAATCTTGAAGCTTCCATTCTTCACAAAAATGTTTGATTTCTTGTAATATTATGTGTAAATCCTCTCCTGTTTCGTGTATCGTTTTGTAGTGTTTATTTGGAAAAACTATAATAACTGGTCTACCATGCATGTCGTGCATAAATTTAGATTTTTCTTTTTTTAAAAAAACATGTTTTGCTATCTTTCCATCTAATTTACAATATAAGCATTCGTTTTTTATGTTAACCATTAAAGATTCTTTGAAAGTTAAAACCCTTTTTTTAAATTCATCATTAATATTTTCTTTAATTTTATCTTGAGGGAGAGTATTTTCTAATATTTCATCTTCTTCACTTTCAGTATCAGATTCTTCTAATGCAGCGTATCCCCAATCAACATTAGCGCAACTTATATCCTCTTTAAATCCAGAAGGGTTTTTATTCATTAAAAATACTTCTGATTTTAAATATCAATATTTACCGAGTTTAACCTAAACTAGGGACATTTCTAGCCATATTATCTGGTTTAGGAATTTGAACTCCTCTTTCTCTATCTGAACTGTAACTTTCCATAGTTCTTGTTCTTTGACCTTTTTGTAATCCTGTTTTTTCATCAAATAAAGATTTGTCAAAATCACTACCATCTCTATCGTTAATACCACTGAAACTATTTCCTCCAGACATAAAATTACCATCTAAAGATGCGTAGTCTAAATTTCCTGCCCCACTTAATTGATTAAGACCTTGAGCTCCGTCTAGATTGTTTTCTAATTTTTTTTTCAACCATTGAAATGCTTGTTTTCCTTGAATTAATGTTTTCCCATTTTCTATCATAGAAGGAACTTCTTGTAAACCTTGAGGAATCTGATTAATTTCTTCTATTGCATATTTTTCGAATAAAACTCCTATATCAGGATATTTTTCTAATTTTTCTATAAAATTTTTAGAGTGCTTACATCTTCTAGAATAAAATAAAGTATGAGGTGCATCTACTTTAGCTCCGCTAACATTTGCCATTTATTATTATAATTACATTTTTTTAAATAAAATAACGAATAAAAATCAAATAAATTTTCTTGCTCAATAGTAATGAACACAAGTCAAGTTAACTTTATGTTTATATTTGTTTTGTCTTTAATAATGTTTAAATTATACAATACTGACAATTTTTCAGATGTACCTGATGAGATAATCCCTAGTATACCGGAAGATAAATCAAAGAAAATGGTTAATAGACCACCTAGAGTTATTAAAAGAAATGATAGTAAAAGATCAGTCGAATGTAATCCTGAAGATTCAGCTACTTATTATGGTATGAGACCTATCATTCAACATAAAGAATATGAAAATGTAATCAAAGATATTCTAATCAGAATTACAAAACCAATTGAGTTTGATTATTCAGAGTTTAAACATCCTATGAGATTTTTACAAACTAATGATGAAGACAATCTTATAAAATTTATTATGGCAAGAATTAATGAAGCTTATAGAGAAAATCCTGACAATGAAAAATATGCATTAAAAGATACATGGGATGGAGAACATTTCAGTTACCTTAATCAAAAAGTTTATGCTTTTGCTAATGAAAAGATTGAAGGAAAAAAATTTCCAGATGAAATTAGGTACGTCATTAATTTTTCTCTATTCAATAATCATAGATATTCAAGTAATGATATAATCGTTGAAATTATTAAATTTGATAATGAGTATCATATAGTGAGTGCAGTATTAGGTACTTTTGATGTTAAAACTGATGTAGTCGGTATAGGAATTAATAAATCAATCGATTCTAGTTCTGTTGATGAACCAGGTAATCCTCCTAATTGGTTATATGGTAATACTGTAGAGGATCTTGTTTTTAACCAATATGGATTTTATGAAGAGGGTCAAAATTATGCTATTAAAGGAGGAGTTCCCGAAAGTCTTAATGACCAATTAGAAAAGTATTCTGAAAAATTTTTACCAGACGTATCACATGCACCTATTCTACCTAAAAATTATAAAACAGTTCAATTAAGAGGATTTAAAGTAGAATAGATATAAAAGAAAATGGACATATCATAATATGAATACAAAAGAACCTTTAGTAGGACAGCTTCATATTATAATAGGCCCAATGTTTTCTGGGAAAACAACTGAATTGATAAAAAGACTTAGAAGATATAGTGCTATAGGAAAGAATGTACTAGTAATAAACTCTAGTAAAGATACCAGAAATGAGAATAATGTTATCATGACTCATACTAAAGATACATTAGATGCAGTCAAAACAGAATTTCTTACTAAAACTTCTGAAAAAAATAGTATTAATTTTCTAAATATACAAAAACCAAGAATGGCGTATCATCATAATGTTATAGGTATTGATGAAGCTCAGTTTTTTGAAGATCTTGTACCTTTCGTTAAACAAAAAGTTAACGATGGCTTCATAGTAGTTGTAGCAGGATTGATAGGAGATTTTGAACAAAAACCATTCGGACATATTTTAGAACTATTGCCCTTTTGTGATACAATTACTCATCTTAAAAGTTATTGTACAGTATCTAAAGACGGGACCCTTGCTCCATTTACTAAGAGAATAGTAGATAGTAAAGAGCAAGAACTCGTGGGAGCTGATGATATGTATACAGCAGTATGTAGAAAATATTTATGATTCTTTTTTAACTTTTCCTGTACTACTTACAGTAATAGTATCACCAGGTTTAATTGTATTACCAGATTTAATTATTGGTTTACGATAACCAACATTGTTTTTCGACATTATACTTCCAAGAGAAGGACTTCCAAACTTTCTTTTTCTCTTTTTTTTACCAAACTTTTTACAAGGTTTTAGTAGTTGACCACTTTCTTTAATACTTGCAGGTCTTCCAAATTTCCTTTTACAAGGCCTCATGGATTTACTTATCTCATGAAGATTTTTTCCAAATTTCCTTTTACAAGGTCGTAACAATGCTTTACTTTCTTTAATACTTGCAGGTCTTCCAAACTTTCTACATTTAAGAATTTTTTGATTTTCACCTACTTTAGCAGGTCTTCCAAATTTATTTTTTAAAGATTTATTATCTAAGGGTCCAAATGGTCTTTTCATACGGATACTACCTTGAGGTCTTGGTGTAGGAATTTTTTTATATTTTTGAATATTCTCTCCAAAACTATTTGAAAATTTCATTAACTTTTCATAAGTTACCTTTCCTTTAACTTTTAAAGATTTTCCATTTTTATCAACAATATAAGGAACGTGAGGAATCTTTTCTTGAACGCGTTTTGATACTTTCGTTGAATTTACAATTTTCATTTTTTCAAAAACATCCAACGGAAGACTTTTAATCAGATTATGACAATGAACGCACGTTGGAGAAATAAAAATTATTATATTATCCAAAGGTTTTTTTGTTTTCATTAATAATAATCAAGATAATATTTTTGTAAAAAATATCTTGTTTATTTTTAATAATGGTTAAAAGAAAAATAAGAAGAAAAAGAAAATTTGGAATGGATCTGAATGTTCCAGATGATGAGAATGAAGGCGCTTATGCTGATCCACAAACACCAGACGAAGATCCAATGAATATGGGTGTAGAATATCAAGAAAATATAAATCCGGATGAAGACATTGATTTTAACCCTAATGAACAAGATCCTGAAAAACGTGCAGAACAAGTAGAAAGAATGATTGACAGAATTAGAGGTAACAATGAAGAACCTATTGTAGATGAAACTTCTAATGAAGTTCTTAATCTAGCTGAACAATTGATGGATAATGAAAAAAAAAATGATCTTATAATAGAGTTTCAAAAAGGTGTAACAAAAGGTAATAAGGAAGATTTGTATGAATTTTATATAAAACAAAACGAAGAATTTTTAAATTATGTTTATAGTAAAACACAAGATAAACTGTTAAAAGAGAAAAGAGAAAGAATTGACTTTTTGAAACAAAGAAAAGATAAAATTAATAGTAATATTAAACAACTGAAAGAAAATTATGATAAATTGACAGAAAAATTTTTTAAAGATGAAGCAAAAAGTAAAATTGAAAAATATCAATCTAGGGTTTTTATAATAGAACAAGAAATAAAAGAAATTGAAGATGATATTAAACGAAAAAAAGATGGAAAAGAAGAATATAAAAAACGATCAGTAAAAAAACTAGAAACAATTAAAGATATTGGTTATTCTTCATTTTATAAAAAACAATTAGAAAAAAATACCGATATTGAAAAAATTTCTAATGAATCGTTGAAAGAAGCTACAAAAACAATAGATTTTAAAGGTAAAAAAATAGACTTAATTCAAAAATATATTAATGTCAAACCTATATCTAAAGAAGCAAAATTACACAATTTAATTATGATAAATTACAAAGGAATGAGTAAAAAAAATTTCAATAATAATATTCTTAAAAGAATTAATTTAATGGAAAATTTGTATCACTTAAAAAGTGATAATCAAAAAATTTTTTACCAAATAATGGGACAATGTAAATTACACAGTCATATGGATTTATTAACAGTAATTGATAAAAAAAGAATAAGAATTATTTACAACGATGCTATATCTTTGATATGTAGTTTTTGTGGAGAAGAAAGTTTAGAAGAATTATTAATAAAAACTACTTTATACAAAAATGAAACTGTAAAATATTGGATGTTGGAAAGTAAAGAATACTCTAGTAGTTTATTTGAAATAGAGCAATCGTCAATAAAACTTCCACCGAGGACTATTACAGTTTGGAATCGTCGAGAATCTACACTCCCTGTGACAACATATACTAAAAAAAGACTTATAAGATTAAAACCTTTAAAAAAAGAAAAAGAAGAAAAAGATTATGTACCACTTATAGGTTGGGTATTAAAATCACAAGTCTTAAACGAAAATTTCCCTATTTCCGATTCTAAAAAGGGTAAGATAAAAGAAGGTAAAATAAAATTTATAAAAATTAATAGTGAAGATAGAAAATTAATAGCACAGATGAGTTTAATAACAGATGAGTATGGTGGAGATATAAAAGTTTTAAAACCTGTACGAAATGTTAAAAGTAAAACAGTTAAAGTTCAAATAATAAATGATGATGGAAAAATTGAACCTTGGAGAATTAAATATATGCAAAATAGAATATTGTTAGATAAAGCTAATCAACTTAAAATGTATTATCTAACTACTTCTCGTAGTATTATTAAAAAAACTAGAGAAGAAATTAGTAATCCAAATATGTACGAAATCGAAAAAAAAGAATTTAAACCTGAAAAGTATTTAGACGAGAACATACTTGAAAAAATGACAGAACGTGATATTAAAAATATTATGGAGGAAATTCTTTATAAAGAACAAATCGCAGAAAAAATAAAAGATTACGTGTTAAATATATTTGGAGATGTTGATAATGATAACTTAAATAAATTTGAAAAATTATATAATAATTGTGTAAAAAAAATATTAACAGAATCAGTGAGTACTTATAATAAGATTTCTCTTAAAATAGAAGAAAAAATAAATGAAAAACATTCTTTACAATATATAGAGAAAGGAACAAAATACATTTTAAAAGACTTAAATAATAATGAAAAAGAAATAATTAAAGATTTACAAAAAGAAATTATAGAACTTAAATTGAAAAAAGAAAATATAATTATACCCAATAGACTTGGTTATGTTTCTCAATTAAGTTCTTATCAAGATAAATTAAGAGGTAAAAATATGAAAGAAGGTAAAATGTATCAATTTTCAATTGGTTCAGATAAAATAAAAGAATTTAAATACACGAAGGATAAAATATTTAAAGATAGTAGACTCCCTAATATAGGTATTTTAAATTTCAAAATTCCTAAAGAGACACAAGACAAATTAGGCCTTAGTGATGAAGAAGCTTTGTTAGCTCAAAAAAAAATGATATTAGAAGAATTAAAAATTAATAAAATAACAAATGGTGTTAATATTGAAGAGTTTGACTATTCTGAATTTTCAAAGGACCCTAGTTCTTATGTGAATAAGTTTGTTAAACAACCTGCTAGAAATATTATTGAAAGTTTACAAAGAAAAATTCCAACTGATTTTTATAAAGAAGATATAAAAAAAGTTAAAGATGATTTAGGAAAGTATTTAAACAAAGGGAATTGTGGGGATGATGTAAAAAATTTCTTAATAGAAAAAGTAGTACCTAATACAGGTTCTCGGTATAATTTTATGGATAGAATATTACAAAATAATGAAAATAGAAGAAGTTTCAAGTATTTTAAAGAACATATTGCTAAAAAAAATGAATATATAAAATTGCATGAACAAAATGTTGAAAACAAAAATAAAATTAAGAAAGCTAGGCAAGAATTAGAAAAGTTAAAAAAAGAATATGAGAAAAGTAATGGTAAAGATAAAATAAAAAAATTAATGAAAATAAAAATCAAAAGAAGAGAAATTACGATATTAACTAAAGGTAAAATTTATTATGAGTCAGACTATAAAGAAACTGAAAAACCTATTAAAATTTTATATG
>Ga0310343_10001688_pt1 | contig 11451 bp, 4 predicted proteins | sample HC15DNA2025_MG_FD_203519 | JGI IMG/M metagenome (GOLD analysis project Ga0310343, IMG submission 203519) | Marine microbial communities from station ALOHA, North Pacific Subtropical Gyre - HC15-DNA-20-25_MG | ecosystem: Environmental > Aquatic > Marine > Oceanic | place: Pacific Ocean: North...
TCTATCAATCGCGCACATCATCATCATCATCATCATCATCATCATCATCATCGAATCTCCCATAGCGCGCGCTTTATTGCAGTAAAGTGCTTCAACGCGAGAAAAAGTCTCTCACCGCGAAGAACACCATTATTCTCGCTCTCGTCGTCGTCGTCGACCCCGTGTTGCGTCTTCTGCCACACACACACACAACAAACACAGGACGTGCGAAAAGAGCTCGAAGCCTACTGTCAACTCAAAGACATTCAAGCCGGATGCATCGTGACTGCCGTCGGCAGCGTACAAAAAGCACGAATTCGATTAGCATCTTCCGTGCAAACGAACGCGAATGAAATCGCCGAATTGACGGAAGAGAGATTTGAAATCGTTTCCATGACTGGCACGATATCCGCGAAAAATGGAATGCACATCCACATTGCAGTTGCCGATGCAAACGGAGAAGTATGCGGCGGACACTTGTTGGAAGGGTGCGAAGTGTTCACCACGTGCGAGATTGTTCTCGGCGAGTGCAAACGGTTTGCGTTTGAAAGACACGAAGACGTGAATACCGGGCACAAGGAGTTAGTGGTGGTGAAGAACACGGCACGAGAGTTAGAGAGCGAATATTATTTAGATGGCGATGAGGACTCTGCGGGTACGCCGACGGGGAAAAAGGCGAGACGGATCCGTCAGATGCGGATGATGGAGATGGAGAGAGAGCGGTTGCAACAAAGCGGGGAGAGGAGAGGGTTGTTTTCGAGGATAGCGGCGGTCATCGTGCCGCCTCCGACACCGATGAGGACCGTGAATGAAGTTGCGAACGAAGTTTGATGTGCTCATATATAGCTCTTATTATCTTGTAATAACAATTCTTATATATTTTCAACAAAACTGATGATGATATAGTGTACAATAGTAATTTTTCTTTAAACGATTGGAATTGGTGTTACGGGAATGCTCGCGTCTCCGTCTTCCTTCTCGGAATCTTCTTCTTCGTCGCTACTAGTCGTCGCCGCATCTTCGTCGGAAGGAGTTTTCGGCAACAACTTCTCGTCTCTAAATCCTTGGTTTAAAATGTCGATGTTCTGTTGCCCTTCGTATTTAAACGGCCTTTCGCCCATAACTTTGACCAAGTCATGTCTTTGCAACACCTCTTTATCTAACAACGCCTTTGCTAAACTTTCAACGACGGATTTCTTCTCTCTCACCAACGCGACAGTTCGCACGTATGCTTTTTCTACTAAATCGCGAACTTCCTCGTCGATCATTCGCGCGGTATCTTCGCTGTACGGCGACTTGAAATCGTTTTCGCCTTTTGGGAAAGAGAGTAACCCGATTTTTTGGTTCAACCCGTATACTGCCGTCATGTTATACGCCATTTTGGTGACTTTTTCGAGATCATTTTGCGCTCCCGTGGAGATTTTGCCAAGCATGACGTCTTCCGCGGCACGACCCCCGAGTGTCATGCACATCATGTCCTTTAATTGCTCCGTGGTGGCTAAAACATTTTCATTGGGGAGGTATTGGGCAAAACCCAAAGCGGCGGAACCTCTCGGGACGATGGAGACTTTTAACAACGGTTCGGCGTGTTCCATGAACCAACCGACGACGGCGTGGCCAGCTTCGTGATATGCGACGGTTTCTCGTTCCACCCTGGAGATAACTTTTTCCTTCTTTTCTAAACCAGCGATGACACGATCGACCGCTTTTTCAAAGTGTTCCAACACGACAAATTCAGCGGACTCGCGCGCGGCGACCAACGCAGCTTCGTTGCAGACGTTGGCAATGTCTGCACCGGCAAATCCAGGAGTTAATGCGGCTAATCGTTCCGAATACTCCTGGACGGGTCCATCTAACGCTATTTTTTGTAAGTGTACTCGAAATATTTGTTCTCTGCCTTTCACGTCTGGTCGGTCGACGGTAATTTGTCGATCGAATCTCCCAGGTCGTAACAGCGCCTTATCTAAAATGTCTGGTCGATTCGTGCCGCCGAGAATGACGACGCCTTGCGAGGACCCGAAACCATCCATCTCGACTAATAACTGGTTCAACGTGTTTTCTCGTTCGTCGTTACCACCGGCAAATCCGCTTCTCCCGCGTTGTCGACCAATCGCGTCGATTTCGTCGATGAATATAATCGACGGTTTTTGTTCTTTAGCTTTAGCGAACAAGTCTCGGACTCGAGACGGACCGACACCGACAAACATCTCCATAAAGTCGGAACCAGAAATAGATAAGAACGGAACGCCCGATTCACCCGCTGTGGCTTTTGCCAATAATGTTTTCCCAGTCCCAGGTGGACCAACTAACAGAGCGCCTCGCGGAATCTTTGCGCCCAACTTTTCGTACTTTTCCGGCATCTTTAAGAAATCGACGAACTCCATGATTTCCTTCTTCGCCTCGTCGCACCCGGCGACGTCTTTAAACATCACTTTCGGCGCGTTTTTATCCAAGGTCGCGACCGTCGCTTTACCAACGTTAAATATTCCTCCACCAGGACCACCTCCAGGGCCACCCATGCCACCCATACCACCAACGGCACCTCTGCGCATGAAGTATAACCATCCAGCTAAAATGGCTAACGTCGGTAAAGCGCGCAAAATTTCGCCTTGCCAATACATTTCAGAGACGTAAGTCACGGGGACAAACTTCGACGATTCTACGCCCATGAGTTCTTGAGCTTCTTCCATTTTCCGTTCGAACGTTTCCAACGAACCGATGTTGAAGGAAAACTTGTGCGTTTGTTGATTTTGTTGTTGCGCTTGTTGGCGTTGTGTGTGTTGGTTTTGATTTTGTCTACCGAATCCTCCGGAATCGAAGCTTTCCACATCTGACGAGGAACTTCCGTTCCCGATCGACATCAAACTTGCTCCACTTTTACTCTTGATGAAAACCTTCGCCGTGGATTTATTCGACACTTCGATTCGATCGACCAATCCTTGCTCCAACAGTTTCGTCTTGAACTCTTGGAACGAGATTTCTCTCACTTCCGATTGGCCGGCTTGAGAAAAAGACACCCCCAACGCAAGCAAAAGAAGTAACACCAACTGCCCGGCGACTTGTTGCGACTGCAAAAGCTCCGCGAACGATTTCGCCTTTTCCTCGTTGTTGGTACCGCTGCCACCCGTCTTCTTCTCGTTGCCTTTCTTGTTCGCACCGCCGCCGCCGCCCGGAGGCGCCGTGTTCCCCGTGCTCCCGTTCGAATTCGCGTTGGTCGAACCACCGCCGGAACCATTTTTGCCGCTCTTCGACGCTTTCAAAATCTGGTCCGCTTTTGCCGCGTTCTCCGATGCTTTCGCCGATTCCTTCGCCGCCGCCGAAGCCGTCGTCGTCGAAAGGTCTTCTTTTTTCCGACTCTTTTCCTTCGCGGCGTTGTTGTTTGTGCCGGGATGGTGTTGGCCGTCGTTTTTCCCAATGTTCTCCTTCTTTTGTGAAGACGAATGAAAACATCTCTTCCCATCCTTCGAGCCTCCTCCTCCTCCTTTCAAAACCATTTCGGCGCTTCTTCTTTCACCCGTGGTGGTGGTCTTCTTAAAAAAGCTGCTGCCATTCCCACGCGTTCTCGTCCAGTCTCGCTCCGCGCGGGGGGCACAAAAGGAATGCACGCGGCTTTTGGTCGTCGTCGTCGTCGTCGTAAACGTCGTAAACGTCATCGTCGCTTTGAGATGACGATGCAGCGACCACAAGTCGTCGCGACATCTGACGTCCAATCTCTCCTCGGCACACACCAACCGCGCGAACAACGCTCGACGCGCAGCGCCGATGCGCATCATCGCGAAAAAAAGTGTCCCGTTGTACCGCCCGGAAAAAGAGAGCGCGGCCCTTTTAATACGTGTGTTTCCACTTTTAGTAAGTTGACAGAAGAAGACGAATGGAAAGACAATTAATTAATGCGTGGGCAAAAGTGTGGAGTATTCTTCGATTTTTACTCCAAAATATGACTCCTACTCCTCTCTATAATAATAATAATAATAAGACGACGACGACAATATCGCCAACACCTTCCCTCATCGCTATACGTTCTACTCCTCGTCTTTTTCGTGCAACCAGTCGTTTCGGAACCGCTCGAGCCCTTCGACGACGATGAGCGTTCCTCCCATGTCTCTCGCTTTTTCGAGTTTACTCGGCCCGGGCGCGTCGCCGACTAATAAAATGTTTGTGGATTTTGTGACGGCGTTGGAGATGGAACCGCCGAGGCGTTCGATGTCGATTTGGATACTTTTACGGGACGTTGGGAAAGTTCCAGTGATGCAGACTTTCATGTTGGAGAGTTTGGTTGGTTGTGATGACGATGATGATGATGATGATGATGACGATGAAGATGACGATGTGTGTCCAACTGGAAGAATTTGCACGCCGTTGTCCAAGATTCTTTTGACCTCGTTGGCGTTGTTTGGCTCGCTCCAAAAATTGGCAATGCTTTTCGCGACGATATCACCGACGCCTTCGACGGCTTCGAGAGAGAGATTCCCGTCGTCGTCATCGTCACTCTCGTCCATACTGCTCCCGATTTCGTGATATCGCAAAGCCGCTTGTTTGAACTTCTCTAAACTTTTGTACGTTTTCGCGAGTTCCTTCGCGGTCGCTTCGCCGACGAACGGTATTCCTAAAGCGTATATGAATTTCGTCAACTGAACGCCATTCGTTTTCACGTCGTTAATTGCAGCGAACATATTCAACGCGTTTTTTGTAAACTCGTACTTTTTCTTTTGCGAGGGTTTTTCGTATCGCGCCCAAACAGGGGGCAGTTTCTCCTCGTTTCTATTGTAAAATCTTTCCTCCAATGTAAAAATGTCCGACGTGCGCTCGATGGCGTTCGTTTCGAACAATTTCTCGATTTGCTTTTCCGCTAAACCGCGAATATCTAAAGCTTTTTTCGAGACAAAATGTGATGCTCTGGCGATTCTTTGCGCTGGACATTTCAAACCGGCGTTACATCGAATGAGCATGCCGTCTTCGGCGTCTCGAGAGACGAGCGAGTTGCAACACGGACACAACATCGGAGCAGCGTAGGCGGAAGCGCCTCCGAGATTTAACGAAGACGATGATGATGATGATGATGATGATGATGATAACCCCAGTGATGCCCCTAAAGACAACGACGCGTCTTCTTCTTTACTGCTTATCCGTTCAGCATCCGTAGCGACTCGAATAATTTTCGGAATGACATCCCCGGCTCTCTCGACTACGACGTCTTGGCCAATCTGAATCTTCTTGCGTTCAATTTCGAAAAAGTTATGCAACGTCGCGCGACGTATAGTTGCTCCGTTCAACTCGCACGGTTCTAATATAGCTACGGGCGTCAGCACGCCAGTTCGTCCAACTTGAACTTCTATTGATTTTAATGTCGTTATCGCAACATCGGCGACGAACTTATGCGCGATGGCCCATTTCGGCGCTCTCGCGTCGGAACCAATTCGATCGCGCAAACGCGTTTCGTTAATTTTATACACTATGCCATCAATTTTGTGCAATAACGTGTTTCTCAACTCGGACGTTTTCGCGTGAAATGCAAACAGCGCGTTCAAATCAGACGAAACTATACTCCTAGTTAAGCATAAATCAGAAAACCCCCACTTTTGACACTTTTCATAAAACTCAATTTGCGTTTTGAAAAATGCGCTTTCTCCTCCTCGCTCTGGGGGTGATCCCCATCCGTGCGGAATAAACGATAAAGGAACATCTACGTTCGGTTCTTTCATGCGCATGATTCCTGCGGCGGCATTTCGCGCGTTCTTAAACGGCGTTTCTCCGTTTGCAATTTTCTTCTCGTTGAATCTTTCCAGAGCGTCTTCTTTTACGTACATCTCCCCACGAATTTCAAAGACTGCCGGGTAGGACGATTCCCCTACCCCTCCCCCTTCCAGTTCTCTGGGTACATCTGGACACATAGAGCTCATCACATGTCTCGTGATATCATCGCCAAACTCGCCGTCACCGCGACTCAACGCTCTTACTAATTTTCCGTTTTCGTATCGTAAACTCGCGCTCACGCCATCGATTTTCAACTCCGCGCAGTACTCTAAATTACCACGTATCGTCGAAGTATTATTATTGAATGTGTCGTCGTCGTCGTCGTCGTTGTCGTCAGTTAAGCTTTTCATCACTCTCTCGTCGAACTCTCGCATTTCTTTTTCGGTGAACGCGTTCTTCAAACTTTTCATCGGCGATAAATGTTTATACTTCTTGTACTCAAACGATCCGCTCTCTCTAGAAGAAGAAGGAGACGAAGACGAAGACGAAGACGCTTTCCCGCTCCCCACGCGAGTGTCCAAACCATCACCATATTTACCTTTCAACGCTTCGAATCTCTTCTCCACCGCTTCAAACTTCATCCTCAACATATCGTAGTCGCTGTCCGATATTTTCTCTTTCGCTTCGTCGTAATATAACCGGTCGTTTTCTAAAATTTTTCCCGATAAATCTTCTAATATTTTCGACGCTTCCGTCGCGTTTTCGATCGAATTCGCGAACGCGGCGACGATTGCGTGCGCATTTTGTGGCAAAGAAGAAGAATCGTCCTTCTTCTCGCCGCCCTTATCTGTGCTCGCGAAAACCCTCCTCGCCGAAGAAAAAAGCGTCGTCGTCGTCGTTGTTCTTCCTCCTCCTCTCAAAGCGGCGAAACCGGTCTTTCGGTCGCGCGTCATCAAAGTCGGGAAAAGTACACCTTTGCCGCAAGACGACGATGAAGACGACGACGACGACATCCTCTTTTGCCCAGAGATGGAGAGGAATTCTTTCGGTCTCAAAAAACCTTTACCACCACGATCAGCACCAAAAAACGACGACGCGATCATCGCTTCTTTAAAAAGCAGCAGCGCTTTTTCTTTTTTGTCGTCGTTGTATCCTCTACTACTACCACAACCACAACACGAGACGCCGCCCCGCACGACGCGGGGTCTCATGTTTGAAGACACATTTAAAACGCCCGAATCAATTCATACAGAAGCACACAAAACGTTTAGGGTTTAGAACTTGAGTCCTTTATGTTTAGGGTTTTCTAAAATGAGGGTTTAGGTATTGTGCATTCCCCTTTAACGAACACGAGCAAATTAGTATTGCACATGCATAAAACGACGCGCTTTGATGACGAACAACAACAACAACAACAACAACAATAAGAACAAGAACAAGCACACCGGAAAACGCGCTCGAGAGAAAGAGCGTCACCTCGACCGCGTCCGCGTTTTGAAAGCTTTGCGCGATGGCACGTTGGTGTCGCGCGACGATGATTTTTCCCGCATCTTCGACGAGGAATTTTGGAACGCCATCGGGGCTCGTTTCGGTGGGTTGGCGGTGAACCTGTGGACGCACAACGCGGGGACGATGAAAGCGCGAAAAGAAACGGAACAAAGAGGAGCGTTTGGCATCGAAGACGAAAGCGCCGTGCGCGAAGAGCTCAAAAAACACGAGAGGAGAGTGATCGAAGATGGATACACGATCGTACAAATAGCCGAAACGGCAAAAGAGAATCACCTTTTCGATACGAAATCGGAGTACGAATCGAAAACGGGATGGCAGAGAGAGTGCGAAAATGTGAAAGACGCGATCGAATTTTTGACGAGCGAGGAGATCGCGCTCAACCCGACGTGGTCGCTGGTGTACGATAACTACTGGGTACTCGCGAGACGCGTGGAGAAGATCGTACAGGAGATATCTGGAGGCACAGAGAATCGATTGAACTATGACGCTTTGGTGTGGCGCGTGGCGAACGACGACGAAACAAAAATGACGGCATTTACTCCCCACAGAGATCGGCAACCGAAGGGAGAAGACACGAGGAAAAGTTTTCGAGAGGATAATACACCAAAGTATTGCACGATGTGGATTCCGTTGACGAACTCTACCTGCGAGAATTCGTGTCTTTATGTCATTCCGAGAAAATGCGACCAAGGGTACATGGACGGAGACGACGACAACGATTTAGACAAGACGCCGTTGGAGAAGTGTTTAAAAGATAAGAGAGATTATCAAAACATAACGGCGTGTCCAGTGGACGTAGGTGAGGCGGTCGTGTTCAGCCATAGAACCATACACTGGGGAAGTAAACCGAGAGAGAATTACGAAGGAGAACCGAGAATCAACGTGTCCTTTGGCTTTAGCGACGATTCGTTCGAAAAGGCGTATTTGAAAAATAGAAACGGCGTTAAAGTGACCGAGGACCCAGATGATGTGCAAAGTTTGCCGACGTTAAAAGAACGTTTGGTGTTGATCGCGTCACAAATGATCGTGTATCACGAGCGATTTCCACCGAAGAATTTTATGGCGTTGAAACTGTTGAAGAAAATACACGATTCGGGGAAGAGGTTCTTGGACGAAAGGTATCGGGAAATCGTAGAGACAGAATATATAAGAGCGACGAGCATGTTAGCCGGTCGTCGTCGCAATGAGGTCGGGGATGACGATGACGATGACGATGATGACGATACCAAGAAAAAAGAAGAAGAAGAAGAAGAAGAAGAACTAGACAACGCTTTAGACGCCATGCTCGATGCTAAAGCGAAAGGTCGCGGCGACGATTTCGAGGACGATTACGAAGATGACGACGATTTCGCGAACGACCCAAACCCCGACGATTACAGCGATAGCGATCCAGAACGACCGTATGAAGTCACCGATGAAGATTTATTCTTTGGAAACGCAACGGAAGAGGAAATCATTATAGCCAAGAATAACCATCGGAGAAGTATTGGGAAAGAAGAACTTCCGATGCCAAAAGAACGAGAGGTAGCGAGGGTGAACTCGAAGGAAGTGTGGAGTGAATTTCTCAAAAGATCGGAGAATAAAGAGAAGGTCGCGGACGTGAAGAAACTGCTAGGCATTAAAAGTTAACATTTTTCTTCGAGTCGTCGCGGGAGCGGCGATTCCAGATATATTGTAACGCTGAACATGTGTAAATACCTAGTACCTTTCGTGTTAGAATTATTAGAAAAGCATACTAGTCATGGCGCATCGATTGACGTATTCGATGCCGGCAACGTTCGTTAATGCTTCTTCGAACATTGAAATAAAATGTCTGCTTCGCGAGCACGTTGGAGATTCCAAAGATGTATCGGGGGAAACGTCGAAAGCGGCGTCCGATGCGCTTAGCGGCGAAGAGAGTCTGTACGACAACAACACCAAGACGAAGTAGATGAACAGAATTGGAACCACAACGATCGAGAGGAAGAAATACGTTCTCACTTTATTTCGTCTTCTCTTCGTTGTCGCTGGAACTGAAGGCATCTCAGATGGTTTCCTTCCCAATTCCAATTCGAGATTTCGCATCTTCTCCGCCGCATTTTCTAGCGCAACTTCCGAATTCAACTTCATTTGCGCCATTGAGTCTCTCTCAAACCGCGCGCGTTTCGTCTCTTCTTCCGCTAATCTCTTCGCGCTCGCCTCTCGATCGAGCGCGTGCTGAACCTCTTTGTTCGCTTTATCAACAATGTCGTCTGCATAAATTTTCGCCTCGACGCATTCTCGTTTCATCTCCACGAGCTCGGCTTCGAGCGCGCGCGTTTGTTCCGCGTGACGCTCTTCGAGTCTTCCGATATCTCGTTCTTTTTCGAGCTTGACGACGGCTAACTTTTCCTCAAACTCGTTCAAGCCTTTCACGAGCTTCTCTTCGTCTGTCGTCATCGCTTTTGCGGACTCTTTTACCGGGCTTTTCTTACTACTACCGAAGAAACTCTTCCCACCACTATTAGTGCTACTTTTCAACTTCATCGCGCTAATCTCTGCGGATTTTGCAGCAACGGTGTCCTCTAATCGTTTGATATCTACCAAAGCCTTCGCTAATTTACCTTCTAAGCTTGACCCGCGAAGCTTCAACATGACCAAATTCTTTGTCTTCGAAATAACCGTCGCTCTAGAGGATTTCTGTGCCTTTTCCGACGCGCGCAAACGCGCGTGGACTTTCTCGTGTTCGTCTTGGAGCCATTTAAAATCAGCTTCGGCGTCGGAGAGTTTTTGTGAAATCTTTTGCATGGCGGCTTTGCTGCCGGCTTTGCCGGCAGGCGAGGCGATAGGAGCGTTGTTATCCTTGTCGCTGTCTTCACTATTCGCGAACGAGACCAACTCGTTTTCCAGCTCTAACTTAGCCGACGAAACGCGCTCTAATTCACTTTCCAGCCTGGCCTTCTCCACTTGAAATTTCTCGAACGCAATCTTCATTTCATCTAACTCACTTTTCCTCTCTTCGTTCTCCTTCTTCAACATTGCTTCGCTTAATTCCACCTGTTCCAACTTGAACTTGGTTTCGTCCGCCATATTTTCAAACTGGTGCATCTGCTCTTCCGCCTTCTTCCCTCTTTCGACTAATTTGATCGTCTCTTTCCTTCCTCGATCGATAATCTCTCTTAATTGAAACTCGACTTGTTCGAGTTCGGAAAATTTTGATTGGTCTTCCAACTGTTTTTGTCTCAACGCTTTAACCTCCTCGTTCGCGGCGTCCGCGGCAAACTCTAAACCAGGCACTCGAGCGACGTCTAGTTCGAGTTTGCGACACAACTCTTCGTACTTGTTTTTTTGTTCGATGGCGTCTAAATACTCTTTCGTTTTCTCCGACTGCACAATTTTCAATCGAGCACATTCGGCTTTCGAATCGTCTAATTTTTTCCCCATCGAGATCAACTCGTCGTTTAATGTTTCCGCTTTTTCAACAGCCTGGCGACACTGATTCGTCATCTCGTTTAACGCCTTTTTGGCTTCACTGTTTTGTTTCTCTCGCTTTTCGTTGACAAGTTTCAATTTTTCTTGGAAAGTGCCGTCTTTGGTTTGAAGCTTCGAGACTTTCTTTTCGTACGTGTTTCGCGCGATAGTCGCCGCACGTTCGATATCTTCTTTCACGGTTTCGACAGATTTGACGTTTTCTTCGGCTAAGTGTCGTTTCTCCGTTTCTTTTTCTAGTTCCTGTCGCATGGCTTCCAAGGAGGCTTTCAAATCTGAAATTTCGCGCTCCGAGACGACGCGAGATTCGAAAACTTTTTTGGACGCGTGTTGTGCGTCGCTCAACTCTTTGCGCAGACTATCGTTCGTGTCTCGCAATTGCACCATTTCTTCGGAAAGTGCTATCTTTTCGGTCTTTGTGACTTCCAACTTGGACTCTAAGTCATTCTTCGTTCGTTCAACATCTGTACATTTTTCCGCGAGTTCCCGCAATTTACCTCTCTCTTCGTTGATCGTTGCATTTAAAAGCGAAATTTCTGAGGATTTGGATTTCATATCTAACTCATTCGCGGTGAATTTAGCCGTCATTTCTGACAGCTCCTTCATCGCCGAATCGCGATCATCTCTTGCTTTCTCATCCCTTTGTTCAAACAAGTGCTTCTCGCCTCGTAAGATATCTAAATCTTCCGTCAATTTTGCTGTTTCCGACGCCCGCAACGCGTTAGATTCCGATAACGCTTTTCGATGCGATTCTGCGTCTACGTCACGTTGTTTCTTTATTTTCTCGAGCTCGTTGCGCAACGCATCATTCGCGGCTTTCAA
>Ga0310343_10001689_pt1 | contig 11451 bp, 11 predicted proteins | sample HC15DNA2025_MG_FD_203519 | JGI IMG/M metagenome (GOLD analysis project Ga0310343, IMG submission 203519) | Marine microbial communities from station ALOHA, North Pacific Subtropical Gyre - HC15-DNA-20-25_MG | ecosystem: Environmental > Aquatic > Marine > Oceanic | place: Pacific Ocean: North...
GTTTAGAAACATATTTCATGTGTATTTACGCTGCAAGAATATAAATAAAGATACGTTTTAAGCATTTAATGACAGGTACTATAAATAAACCTCTTGATGGCGAAGGGAGTGTTCAAGTAAAGCAAGATCCAAAAATAAAGATTGAAGAAGGGGCTTTAGTTATTGCAGTTTATGGCAAGGGTGGTATCGGAAAATCAACCACATCATCAAACCTTTCTGCAGCATTCTCAAAATTAGGGAAAAAGGTTCTACAAATTGGATGTGATCCAAAACACGATAGCACTTTCACTTTGACGCACAAAATGGTTCCTACAGTCATCGATATTCTCGAAGAGGTAGATTTTCATAGCGAAGAATTGAGACCAAACGATTTCATGTTTGAAGGGTTTAATGGTGTAATGTGCGTCGAGAGTGGAGGCCCTCCTGCCGGTACAGGATGCGGGGGGTATGTTACTGGTCAGACAGTTAAGCTTTTAAAAGAACATCACCTACTAGAAGATACTGATGTTGTTATTTTTGATGTTCTTGGAGACGTTGTTTGTGGGGGCTTTGCAGCTCCATTGCAGCATGCAAATTACTGCCTAATTGTTACTGCTAATGACTTCGATTCAATCTTCGCAATGAATAGGATAGTCTCTGCTATTAAAGCAAAAGCAAAAAATTATAAAGTCAGATTAGGTGGGGTAGTAGCAAATAGATCCAAAGATACAGATCAAATTGATAAATTCAATGAAAGAACAGGTTTGAAAACCATGGCCCATTTTAAGGATGTAGATGCCATAAGAAGATCGAGACTAAAAAAATGCACCATCTTTGAAATGGAACCAACTGAAGACGTAATTGAAGTTCAAAATGAATATTTATCTCTTGCTAGAAATATGCTTGAAAACGTAGAACCCTTAGAAGGAAATCCACTTAAAGATAGAGAAATTTTTGATTTATTAGGATTTGATTAGTCTTAATTAATCTAATCCAACCAACCGTTTCGTAAGATCATAAACTTGTAGAGAGGTCTTTGTATCAATTATTCTTTTTGACAGCTTTTGAGAAAAAGCTTTTCTGCCAGTTTTTTGACGGTTTCCCCAGCTCCAATGGACTGATGGTTTTGCAAATTCTCTATAGGTTGATACTTGAGCCACCCTCTCTCCTGCCAACCTTTGCGACACATATCCCTTTGTTATAAATTTTTGAAATAGCGGGAAAAGAAATCTAAATAGCCAAGGCGTATCTCTAAAAAGCTTTGTATCAGCAACACATCCAGGATATAGAGAATTTATAATAATTTTATCTGCAGGATATCTTTTTGATAATTCCTGAACTGTCACCATATTGCAAAGTTTACTATCCTTATAAGCTTTACCAGGTTTAAATTTCTTTCCATTCGCCATACTTATTGGTGATAAAAAACCATTCTTAAATCCAGATAAATCTCCTAGATCAGCTGGAGCAGGGATGGGGATCCTCCCTCCAAGTTCTGAATAATTAGCTGTAACAGTTCCTAATACCGTAATTCTTGGCTTGAATAAAGTGGATTTTCCATTTAAATAAATTTCTTTTTCTGAAGATAAAATATTTTTTATAAGCAGGTTTATCATAAGAAAATGCCCAAAATGATTTACTGCCATAGAGTTTTCAAAACCCTGAGGTGATCTTTCAGGTCTCTTTAGTCTCGGCTTGTAAACTGCTGCATTACAAACAAGAGAATTTATTGGTTTTTTAAATCTATCCAATATTTCATTACAACCTTTCCTTACATCATCCAAGTCAGAGAGATCTATTTCTATAAAATGTACATTTTTTAATTCCTCTTTTGTTAAGAATTCCTCAGCAATTGATATAGCTCTTTTATTTGATCGATTAACAGCTATTACCTCCCATCCAAATCTTAAAAGAGGTTTTAGAGTATTTAAACCAACTCCTGAAGTTGTGCCTGTTATTAAGGTTAATCCTTTAATGTCTTTACTCACTAGCAAAAAAGTCAATAATAAAATAATAAGTAAAATGATTTCAAATCATTCTTATCAACGCCATATTACTCTGATAATGTCCCTAGAAATGATTTGATCTTGATCCTTCATAAATCTTTGCTCACCTTCAGCTGATAATAAATTATCAAACCTACTCGTCAAAATATTATATCGATACTTTTCGTATGAAAATGATTCTTGAATTTCCCTTAGTCTTGTTAATCTTACTTTGGAACTATATCCAAGTTTAACTAAACTTATTAGTGCTAAAAGGGAAAAGCAAATTTTTAAAATCAAAAAAACTAAAGATACAAGACTATCTTGTTTCTGATACTTTTTTTTAAAAGCAGAAATAAGATATTTGTTGTAAAAATTACTTTTTTTATAAGAAGATTTTGACAAATTTAGTTATTGAAATATTTACTGAATAAGTTAATTCAGTCTCAATATATTATTACCTTAAAAATTTAAATTTTCTAATAGATTTTAGTTTCTACCTAAACTAATTCCTAATCTAAGAGCTAAAACCCCTGCATGAATTACTACGATTAGGCTTAGTGCAATTAGATTTATTGTTTGAGTTGGCTCCATAGTAAAAAAAAATATTTCTTATATTCTCTACCCAAAAGAGGAAATTTGACACACTATTACAAAATGATGTTACGTAATTAATAAATTGAAAAAAAATTTATAGAAAATTATTATAAAAAGACCAACAAAGCTAATTTTGGAAATAGGAAATCAAGCGTTAATTTTTTCGACTAATAGTTTACCTGGATTTGATCAAATGGCTTTAGATTTAAATTCTTTAGATCTGACTATTTCCAAACCTGAGATAATCCTCACATTAAGGTTTTATTATTGGACTGGAGATTGGCTTTCAATTGGCTATCACCAAAAGGAAATTCCTCATCATTGGGAAAAATTATTATCCAATGGGGAGATTAAAATTGTAAGACGTCCCTCTGGAGGGGGGGCTGTGTTACACTCAGGCGGCATAACATATGCATTAACGTTTAAAAAAACTTACTATAAAATCCTAAATTATGAAATAGTTAATAATTGGTTGATTAAAAGTTTTAGAGAATTAGGTCTAGATTTACAAAATGGTAATTCAAAAAAATCACCAATAACATCTAATTGTTTTGGAACTTCTTTAATTTCTGATTTAATTGATCAGGATGGCTTTAAAAGGATAGGAAGTGCCCAATATCGTAAAAAAGATGCATTCCTTCAACATGGAGAGATTCAAACAAATCCTGCAAAAGATCTATGGTTCAAATTATTTAAAGAAGAAGCTCCACCAAAAATAAATCTAGAATTAACAAATGATGAAATAGTCCAACATTTAAGAAATTCATTTCTAGATAATAAGTCAAATATAAATTTCAAATATATTTCAATAGATAATAATATTAAAAAATCTTTATGATAAGGATGCTTAAAGATCCCCTTTTTGCTTCATTGAATTGATTATTCTTGGTAATTCAATTCCAAAGGGATACTGATTTCTATAATTTAATTTATTTGAAATTTCTGAAGGCAAATTAAACCCTAATTTGTTCAATACAAAGCTTCCAATTTTTGACCTATCGATTAACCCCAGAGGGATATCTGCAGCATTGAGAACCAAAATAAAACCCTCACTTGTTTTTTCAATTCTTTCTATTGTTTTCCATAATTCATCATTACTATATACACTTTCAAAACTATCGATTGGTTTCTTAAAATCTCCAACAAAGTTGCGTTCCCATTTTTTTATGGAGACAGTTTTTAAAATATTCTCATTAATAAAACCAGTCCATCTACCATTATTTGTAACAAAAAAATATTTATCTGAGGCATCCTTTTTATTTTTTATTAATGTATTTAAATCTGAGAAATTAGAATCGAATTCAATTTTTCTCAACGGCTTTAATCTAAGCTCAGAGACTTTACTAAATTTGAGTATGTTTTCAATTTTTAAAAATTGACTTTCTGACTTTGAAGAATTAACTCCAAACAATCCTAAAAAAGAAAGAATAAAACCATAGTAAAAGTTAAATTTAAAAAAACAAAAGATCCCAAATATAAGAACAAAAAAAGATAAAGAAAAATTTACTTTATTGAGAAAGTTTCTTCCTTTATTTTTACTCCCTGAGAAATACCAAATAATGCTTTTTAATAAATTACCTCCATCTAAAGAACCAAGTGGGATCAAATATAAAAGACCCAAGAACAAATTTAATATACCCACTCTAGAAATTATATTGATAGATATTAGTTCTTGAGATGCACTGTAAGTACTAATTAAAAGTAGGATAAATGCTGTAGCGAAGCATAATAGAGGTCTAACAATTGCTATTTTTATATTACCTAAAGCAGTTTGGCAATATTTATCTATTTGTAGAATTGCCCCGAGAAAATAAAAAGTAATTTTTTTTATTTTTACACCCTGATTTAATGAAACAAAGGTATGTAAAACCTCATGAGAAATAATTGAAGATAATAAGAAAAAAGAAGTAAAAAACCCTATAATCCAGGCTTCTTTAGTATTGAAGACATCACCAGAGGTTAAATTAACCTGATTACTTATGCTCCATGAGAATAAAAAAAGAATAACAAACCAATAAGGATGAATTTTGAAGGGAATTCCCCATATTTTAAAAATTTGCCAACTTCTCAAAAATAATCTCCGCTATATTTAGCAATAATATTAATTTTACATACAGGATAATGATATGCCCAAGACAAATGCTTTAGTTAAAATTTGTGGACTAACTTCAGAGGAACAAGCTATTCAAATAGCTAAATTAGGAGCAAATGCTATAGGAATTATTTCTGTTGAGGAGTCACCAAGGTATGTATCTGCTGAAATTAAGAAAAAAATATTTAAAACTTTAGAAAGTCTTTATCCCAAAATCGATAGAGTATCTGTTGTACAAAATTGTCCTATAGATCTAATTATCAAAAATTTCTTAGGCAGCCCAAGTGAAACTATCATTCAATTGCATGGAGATGAGGATATTGATTACTGCAGAAAAATAAGGGAAAAAATTCCAAATATTGGCCTATGGAAGGCTTTCAGGATAAAAACGGAAAAAGACTTGGATAAAATACAACCTTTTGAAGACTATGTAGATGCGATACTGCTTGATTCTTGGAATGAAAAAACTTATGGAGGTTCAGGAAAAAAAATAAAATCTATTTATCTGAAGAATCTGCAATTTAGCAAACCTTGGTGGTTAGCCGGTGGAATATCAATTAAATGGATTGATGAAATTTTAAATGAAATCGAACCAGATGGACTAGATATATCTAGCAGTATTGAAATTTCTCCAGGTTTAAAAGATATAAAAAAAACAGGAGAGCTTATTAAATATTTAAAGAGAAGTTAGTAATTATTAGTTGCAGATTGTTGTTTTACAAGCTCAAAAAATTCTTGCTTTAAACTTAAATCATGCCTAAAGTCACCTCTTACTACAGAATTAATCATACTTGTGTTTGGTTCTTTAACTCCCCTCCATTTCATACAGTAATGTTGGGCCTTTACGATGATGCCTAAACCCTTAGGTTCACACAATTTCTCAATCTCATCTGCAAGTATCATTACAGCTTCTTCTTGAATATGAGGCCTTGAAAAAACCCAATCAGCAACTCTCGCAAATTTTGAAAGTCCTATGACTTTATTACCAGGTTTAATACCTATCCAACACTCTCCTAGTATTGGAACTAAGTGATGTGAACATGCAGATCTAACGGTAATGGGGCCAACTGTATAAATCTCATCAAGATTCTTATCATTTGGAAAACTTGTAACTTTAGGTTGTTCATGATATCTTCCTTTAAAAACTTCATTTAAGTACATCTTTGAAACTCTTTCAGCAGTTTCTTGAGTATTATGATCATTTTCAACATCTATTACAAGAGACTTAAGCAAGTCTCTCACTCTTGAGGCAACCTCTTTTTCAAGAATTTCTAATTCTCCGGGATTTATAAAATCTGAAATATTATCATTTGCACTGAATTTTGTCCCAGAATCTTTTATTCTATCTCTAATAATTTCAGAGATTAGTTTATTAGTAATCTGATCATCAAAGTTTTTAATATTATCGTTGGGTAATGTAGAGGTCATAAAGTTTTAAACAGAAAGAGATATGTAACTTGTTTTACTGTTTCTTCTAGATTCTTATTTGCCTATTAATTATATCACATTCTCTAGTTCGTTCGGGTTCAAATAGTCCCAAATAATTCTCACCTAAAAGGCTAAAAAACAGAATTTTTAAAAAGCTCCTCCAGAAGGCATCAAGGTCAAATCTTCAATTAATTGAGATTCTGGTTGTTGTACCATATAAAGAATAGTTTCTGATACCTGACTTGAGGAAAGCATAGAGGCTCTATCAAAATCAGAGTTAATTGATTCCGAGTCCCAAAGAGGTGTATTTACTGAACCTAAAGTTATTGTACATGCTCTGATTGAATTGGATCTCTCCTCCTCCCTCAAGCATTTAGTAAACATACTGAGTGCAGATTTTGAAATGCAATATGCTCCCCATTGGGGGAAGGCATTATAGGATGCATGGCTACTAACATTGATAACTAAACCGCCATTTTTTCTCATTTGAGGAATGACAGAACTACAAATTTGAAAAACACTGGTAAGGTTTATTTGAATAGTTTGTTCCCATTGTCCCAAATCCATTTCTACTAAGGGGCTATTAAAGGCACAACCAGCATTATTTATCAAGACTGAAGGGCACCCATATTTCTCCATAGCAGATTTAACACAATGCTCTATTTCTTGAGAATTGGATAAATCACATTCTACAAGGCCGATTTTTGATTTAGTCGTCGATAGTTCACTTTTTAGTTTCTCCATTAAAACCATATTCCTCGAAAGTAAAATTAAATCCCAGCCAGCATTAGCAAAAGTAATTGCTGTAGATCTACCAATACCTTTCGTAGCGCCTGTTATGAAAGCTAATTTCAATTTATTCAGTTTTTTGGGGAATTTCACTATAAATCTCTTCAATATTGTTTGCTTCGATAAATTTACCTAAAGCTCTGAACTTTTTATATCTTTCATCAATGAGTTCATCTTTAGACATTTGCAATAAATCATTGAGATGTTTCTCAATAGCCGACTTTAGTGTATTACCAGCATCTAAAGGAGCCCAATTATTTCCACCAGAAGGCTCGGGTAATACTTCATCTATGATTCCCAATTTAAGTAAATCTTTACCTGTAATTTTTAGCGCAGATGCGGCTTCTGGCGCCTTTGCAGCATCTCTCCACAAAATGGATGCGCATGCCTCTGGACTAGCAACTGTATAAACACTATGTTCAAACATTAGTAACCTATCAGCCACACCAATTCCAAGTGCACCTCCAGAACCACCTTCTCCAATAACAGTAGCTACTATGGGGACTTTTAAACCAAACATCTCACGTAAGTTTCTTGCTATCGCTTCTCCTTGCCCCTGTTCTTCAGCTGTCAAACCAGCATAAGCTCCAGGGGTATCGATAAATGTAAGAATTGGCAAGGAAAATCTATTAGCATGCTGCATTAATCTAAGTGCTTTTCTGTAACCTCCAGGCTTTGCCATCCCGAAATTTCTTTTTACATTTTCTTTTGTATCTCTCCCTTTCTGATGCCCTAATATTAAAATTGGTCGATTATTTATCGAACCTATCCCCCCAACAAGCGCCATATCATCGCCACCATTTCTGTCTCCATGTAATTCAATCCAGTCATCACAAAACATTTGAACAAAATCCAAAGTGCTAGGTCTTTGAGGATGTCTAGCTACCTGAATCTTTTGTGCAGGAGTGAGAGAATTAAATATTTCTTCTCTTCTCCTAGCAGCTAAGGTTTCAAGTTGTAGAAGCTGTTGACTAACATCTACTTCTGAATCTCGAGCTAATTCTTTAATTTGCTCTATTTGTTTCTCAAGTTCAACAAGAGGCTTTTCAAAATCAAGAAGGTAACGTTTAGCCATAATCTATACAGTTAATACTTTAGGCTGCTTATCAAGTCCAATTGCAGAAAAACCATGCTTTAAAGAAGCTGATCCAATAAATTCCATCTTTTCAAGAGAAATGTTATTTCTTCCCCAACTAAAGTTTGTATGACACTTTTCAAATTCTAAAATCATTGCTTCTGCAAAGCAAGCAAACATTTCTCTCTGAGGATTTTGCATTTCTGCAAGTTCCATCATATTCCAACCAATATCATTGAAAAACTCTACTATACCTCCTTTTAAAACATGAATATTTTCACCCTGAAATTTCTCATCAAGATTTTTGGGGTAACCACCATCAATCATTAAACATGGTTTTTTTAAATTATCAGTATCAATTTCAATAGTTTTAGGCATGCTTGCAACCCATACAACAATATCGGCTTGGGGTAATGCTTCATCTAAACTTGTTATAGTGCCACCATCTAATTCTTTTTGTAATAAAGCTAGTGGTTCTCGTTGCCTTGCTACCATAAGAAGTTCTGAAATCCCAGTTTTATTGATAAGCCATCTACAAACAGCACTACCAATATCTCCTGTAGCACCAATTACAGCAACAGTTGCTTTTTTAAGGTCTATGCCTATGCGAGGAGCATTTACTTCTAGTTGCCTGCAAATAACCCATGCTGTATGAGTATTACCAGTGGTAAACCTTTCCCACTCTAGTGAAGTATTTCTGATTTGTTTATGCTGAAGAAGATTAAAATTCTCAAAAATAATTGAAGTAAATCCTCCCAAAGCCGTAATTTTAATACCTTTTTTCTGAGCCAGTTCCATAGCATTTAATACTTTTCTTCTAGCCGTTTTAAACCTAGAAAGCATTTCAGGAACAAAGCAAGAATCTATATAAGAACCTTCAATAGATATTCCAGTGGCGCTCTTAACTTCTACATTCTCAACCAATTGAGGAGGAGCAGTACACCAAACATCTAGGTCGCCATCTGCAATATGATCAAAGCCTAGTATCGAAGCCTTTCTTTTTGCATCTTCAAAACTTGTTGAGTGGCCTATTAACCCAAACATTTAAAATTTATAAATGGTTTCAATACAATGTTATGAAGAATAGCACAGAGGTAACTACTTAAATAAAAAATTAATTATTAAAATGCTTTTTTGAGTTGAAATATAATTAAACGATAGCTGCCATAGCCATTCTTGCAATTTCTCTATTATCTAGACCTATTTCCATAAGAGTATCTTGATAAGCAATCATAAATTCTTCCATTAATTCTTCTCTGTCCATAGCCAAAACTGAAGCGTCATCTGCTACTTCATCTAACATCTTTTTAATTAAGGGAAGGTTAACCTTATTGGCTTCCATTAATTCATCTTTACATGACGATAGGTTTTCTTTTAGCCACTCTTGACCATAATTCAAATGAAGATATTCATCTTTAACCACTCCCTCTGTAATTTTTTTTGCAAAAGGATCAGCAACTCTTATATAGACGTTATACGCAGAAATGGCGAATGCTTCGATTAAGATAGCTTGTATTAAAAGACATGTTGTTAAATTTCCTTTTTCAAGAGCAACTTGGAAATTACCATGTAACTTAGAAAAGAATTTCTTAGCAAATTCCATATCAGCTACTACGCCTAAATTTCTTCCACATGCAGTAAAGCCTTTTTTATGTTTCATTTCCATTCTCGCCAATTTAGTTAACTCCTCTAACTCATTTGGAATTAAAGTTGCTATTGAAATGTAATTATCATGAGCTTCTTGCTCTCCTTCTATAACGATTGCATTTATTCTACTGTATGCATCCTTGTAAGAATCTGTAGTGAAGTCGGGCAAGTCTAAAGAAATCGAATTAGCAGATTCTTCAATAGTTTTTTTATTTGATTCTAGTGTTTGCATGTCAGTGATCTTTTGCTCATTATGCATGAATATTACATGATTATAGTGTGTTTATTTAAATATCATGAAAATAGTTTCAATTGTTAAGCCACATTTTTTACTTAAACCTATTTAAGTATTGTTTGGCCAATCTGATTGCATCAGATTCATAATCAATTTGAACCAATGATTAATCAATAATTCCTTTAAATTTTTTCCTAAAAACTCGTTTGCTCCTCTGCTATCACCTATAACACCTGATTTACTGAAGTCGTCAGTAAGCCAAGCAGTAGGCGCATTGCCCTCTAGGCTCCAACCCTCTGGAATCTGTCCTTTAATGCCCTCATTTGGGCGTTCATCACCCACTAATTCTGGCTTTAAAGCGAGCATCAAACTTGTTTCAGCTAAAGAGGCATGAAGCCCATCCTCGATCTCAGTTTTTGTTAACAATTCACTTAATCCATCAACACCACTCCATAAGAAACAAGGGAAAACTGCCATCCCTGGCGCGAAACTTCTTAGCTCTCTTGCAGCGGCATTTAATAGCGAGATTTGTCCTCCATGTCCATTAATCAATATCAATCTTTTAAAACCCATTTCAGATAATTGAACTCCGACTTCCTTAATCATTGATGTTATTAAGTTTGAGGAAAGTGAAATTGTCCCTGCGAAACCCTTATGTTCCGGAGAAAAGCCAATATATTGAGTTGGAAGTTTTTTTAATGGAATATCGGAAGAGAATAATTTAAAAACTTCGCTAATTATTTCATCAACAAAAATACTATCTGTAGCAAGAGGCAAATGCGGTCCATGTTGCTCAACAGCACCGAATGGCCAAATGAGTGTTGATCTTTTGTTTTTTGCAACACTCTCAATTTCTTGCCAATTTAAATATTCAAATTTATTAGGTATTGGTTTAAAGTTCATTAATTTTAATTTTGAGTACTAACATTTAGAGTATGTTAATAATTAATTATTCTTATTTTACCTACGATGGGAGTCAGTAATACAAACGCCCAAGATAATATTCAACCAAAGGGCAATAAAAAACCTCTTCAGGTACTTCATATAAGCAAGAAAGATACTCAAAAAAAATCTCAAGAGATTCATAATGATCAACCCAACTCGGAAGAAGAAATTAAAAAAGAAAATATTGCAATTAAACCTCAAATCACTAAAGATGATTCAGTAGAAGAAATTGAAAACAGTAATGAAAACATCAAGGATTTTGATGTTTCTCAACAAGACTTAAATAGACCCCTTAATTTTTCTGAGCAGAATACAGATTTTCAATTAGAAAGAACAGTTGATGAATTCGATTTTGATGAAAGTGCTTTTTTGGAGGCTTTAAATGCAAATGAGCCGATTGGGGCTACAGGAGAAACAATTACAGGTAAGGTGATAGCAATCGAAAGTGATGGACTATATGTTGACATTGGAGGAAAAGCACCTGGTTATATGCCTAAAAAAGAATGCGGTTTGGGTGTCATAACTAACTTTAAAGAAAAGTTTTCTATAGGTCTTGAAATGGAAGTTTTGGTTATCAAAGAACAAAATGCTGATGGGATGGTAACAGTGAGCGCTCGGGCATTAATTCTCAGGCAAAGTTGGGAGAAAGTATCAAGTTCCGCAAAAAATGGAGAATTAA
>Ga0310343_10001690_pt1 | contig 11450 bp, 5 predicted proteins | sample HC15DNA2025_MG_FD_203519 | JGI IMG/M metagenome (GOLD analysis project Ga0310343, IMG submission 203519) | Marine microbial communities from station ALOHA, North Pacific Subtropical Gyre - HC15-DNA-20-25_MG | ecosystem: Environmental > Aquatic > Marine > Oceanic | place: Pacific Ocean: North...
CCAATAAACCAAGTAATCGCAGCAAGGTCATGATAGCTTTTCTGGGGCCAGGGAACGACAAATTTTACTATACCTTCAATGAAATAGGCCCGTCATTAAAAACGATTAGCGAACAAGCCCAACAGGCTAGCGAACTGGAAGACGCTCAACGGTCGAGGTTTCAAAGAGCCGTCATTACATTAGCTCGAGCCTTGTCTAACTATACGGGCCTCAGTCAATCGCTTCATCACGGCCAAGTAGCCTCTTTCACACAAGAACTCAATGATCTAGAGCACTTTTCGACCGAGGGAATCGAAGCGGTAAATCTCCGCCAACAAGGTGCAGAGTACGACGAAACCGCTTTCAATCAAATGATGAGTATCGGATTCCTCTATCAAGGGTTCGAGCAATCAGCCAAATTATTGACCCTTCCCCAGAAAACCGAGGGCGAAGAGCTAGAATGGAACAAAACCAGCCACGTATTGAAACAAGTTCTCCGCGAAGGCGGAGCCAGTGAAACCATTCGAAGCTACGCTGCAGTCATCGACTCTTATCGGACTGAGGATTTTCAGGCCTTCAATGAGAATGTCCAAAAACTGCATGCGGACTTGCGAGCGGTTGACCCGACATTGATAAGTAAAGCCAGCGTCGAACAGCAGTTCAATTTCATCGAACCGTTTTATATTGCCGCCACCGGATACGTAATGGCCTTTTTAGCTGTAATCATTTCTTGGGCACGCTGGCCTCAGGTCATGAACAAGGCGGCATTTGGACTCATATGCGCCTGCGCCGTCATACACACGATCGGAATCATATTCCGCATCTACATTATTGGCTATGCTCCCGTCATTAACCTCTACTCGTCGGCGGTTTTTGTGGGATGGGGGGCAGTCCTTCTGGCAATCGTGTTAGAGGCGATTTTCAAAAATAGCATGGGGAACGCCACCGCGGCCGTCATTGGATTCGCTACCCTTTTGGTCGCCCACCATCTATCCGTAGGTGGCGACACCTTGGAAATGCTCCGAGCTGTGCTCGACAACAACTTCTGGCTAGCTACTCACGTAATCATAATCACTCTCGGCTACTCAGCTACATTTTTGGCCGGAACGATAGGCTTCATCTTTATTCTGATGTCCGTCCTCTCCCAACGGGTCGACAAAAAGACGGCTCGAACATTCGGCTCCATGGTTTACGGTATTGTCTGCTTCTCCACCCTTTTTAGTTTTGTAGGCACCATCCTCGGGGGTATCTGGGCAGACCAATCTTGGGGCCGCTTCTGGGGATGGGATCCGAAAGAAAACGGGGCCCTTTTGATCGTCATTTGGAATGCCATAATCCTTCACTGCCGCTGGGGAGGATTCGTCAAGACACGAGGACTGATGATGCTGGCCGTTTTCGGCAACGTCATATGTAGTTGGTCTTGGTTCGGAACGAACATGCTAGGTATCGGATTGCATGCCTACGGCTTCATGGACGCAGCGTTTACGTACCTTTCGGCCTACATGCTTGCCCAAGTGGCAGTCATCGGACTGGCTGCGATCCCGACTCGCTATTGGAAAAGCTCATTCGCCTAGGCCACCTGGACGAACCGGGATATTGTGCAAGGCAGGGAGGATCAGCTCGATCCTGCAAATCCTAACTGGAGGACCGAGACGGTCCTATCTACCCTCTATTAACCGTCAAAATCCTTGATTTGGACAGACCCGATTTCCCCTACACCGCTTCGGCATTCACCACCCGAGCGAGCTTCAAATCGTCTTTTTCCAATGAATACACGACTTCCATTCCATCTTGCACCTCGCCTTCGATAATGGCTCGGGCCAAAGACGATTGGATTGATCGTTGCATAAACCGCTTTAAAGGGCGGGCCCCATAGACTGGATCGAATCCTTTCTCAGCGATCCAAGCGACTGCATCGTTGTCGAGCGAGACCGTAATCCGGCGATCCGCGAGGGTCTTGTTGAGCTCAGTCAGAAGAAGGCCGACGATCTTCTCGATCTCCTCGAGATTCAGCGGCTTAAATATCACCGTCTCGTCCACCCGGTTTATGAACTCGGGACGAAAGTGAGTCCGAAGCTCTGTAAGAACCGACTCCTCGACAGACTCAGGAACTTCCGTAGCTACAACCCCATCCAGCAAATGCTGACTGCCGATGTTAGACGTCATAATAATCACCGTATTCTTGAAATCCACTGTCCGCCCATGCGAATCCGTTACACGGCCATCGTCAAGAATCTGGAGCATTACGTTGAAGACATCCGCGTGGGCTTTTTCGATCTCGTCGAAAAGCAACACCGAATAAGGCTTGCGACGAACGGCTTCGGTCAGTTGCCCGCCTTCTTCATATCCAACATATCCAGGAGGCGCTCCGATTAAGCGGGCAACCGCATGGCGTTCCATATACTCGGACATGTCGATACGAACGACTGAATCCTCGCTATCGAACAACGTTTCCGCTAATGCCTTAGCCAATTCCGTCTTTCCTACTCCCGTTGGCCCTAGAAAGATGAAGCTGCCAATTGGGCGGCTAGGATCCTTGATTCCCGCTCTGGCTCGTAGTATCGCTTCGGATACGAGTTCTACAGGTTCATCTTGGCCGATAATACGTTCATGCATAATCGATTCAAGATGCAATAGTTTCTGTCTCTCTCCTTCAATGAGACGCGTTACCGGAACCCCCGTCCAGCGAGAAACGATATCGGCTATCTCCTCTTGAGAAACCTCCTCCTTCACTAAAGTCCGCTCAGCTTGCTTGGATTCAGCTTCCGCCAATTGAGCCTCCAATTGAGGCAATCGCCCATGCCTCAATTCGGCCGCCTTATTCAGGTCATAAGAACGCTCCGCTCTTTCGATTTCCGCCTTCGCATTTTCGATATACTGACGAAGATCCTGCAACTTGGATACGGAGGCTTTTTCGTTCTCCCATTGCTGGCGCTGAGCCTTTTCTTTCTCTTTCAGATCCGCTATCTCCTTGCGGAGGTTCCCCAATCGGGTCTTCGATGCTTCGTCCGTCTCTTGTGAAAGGGCCGTTTCTTCGATCTCCAGCTGCATCAAACGCCGGGTCAGAGCATCCAATTCCTCCGGCATGCTATCCATCTCGGTTCGGATACTGGCACAGGCTTCATCGACGAGGTCGATCGCCTTGTCCGGCAAGAATCGGTCGGCTATATAACGATCCGAAAGCGTAGCCGCGCGTACCAGAGCATTGTCCTGAATACGCACCCCATGGTGCACCTCAAACCGCTCCTTCAATCCCCGCAGTATTGAAATCGTGTCTTCCACATTAGGTTGATCCACCAAGACACTCTGGAAGCGTCGCTCCAAGGCAGCATCTTTTTCGATATTCTGCCTATACTCGTCTAAGGTCGTGGCTCCGATACAGTGCAATTCACCCCGTGCAAGCATCGGCTTGAGCAAGTTGCCCGCATCCATCGCTCCTTCAGCTTTGCCCGCTCCGACGATAGTATGCAACTCATCTATAAAGAGAATGATCTGGCCCTCGGAGGTCTTCACGTCCTGCAACACGGCTTTCAGGCGCTCTTCGAATTCGCCTCGGTATTTTGCTCCCGCCAAAAGCGAACCCATATCCAATGAGAAGACCGTCCGGTCCTTCAAACCTTCAGGAACATCTCCTCGAACGATACGCTGAGCCAGTCCTTCTACAATGGCGGTTTTACCCACACCCGGTTCCCCGATAAGCACTGGATTGTTTTTGGTCTTGCGAGACAGAATTCTAATGACTCGACGTATCTCGTCATCCCGACCGATTACAGGATCCATTTTCCCACTGCGCGCTCGTTCGACTAGATCCATGCCATACTTTTCCAATGCTTGGAAAATCGCCTCCGGGTTTTGGCTCGTCACCCGCTGAGATCCTCGCACGGATTGCAAGGCTGACAGTGCCTTGCCCCGGTCCAGGCCGAAGCTTTTGAATAAATTGGCTAGAGTCGCCGGCTTACCCGTTTCCAGCAAAGCCAAAAACAAGTGCTCCACGCTGATAAAATCGTCCTTCAAACTGGTGGCCTCTTCTTCCGCCTTAGTAAAAACGTCATTCAAGGCGGCCGTAATGAAAATCTTGCTACTGTCTACAGAACCCGAAACGCTTGGTAGCTTGGCGATCTCCCTATCGATGCTCAAAGCCATGGCATTTGGGGTTATCTCCAGATTATTGAGCAACCCTTGGACTATTCCATTCTCTTGCCCAACAAGTGCTGACAAGAGATGCAGGGTCTCTACTTCATTGTTCCTATTACGCCGGGCAAACGCCTGTCCCTCAGTTAAGGCATTGCGAGCCATTTCCGTAAGCCGATTTGGGTCTATCATTCAGGTTTTCTCCTGCGGCTCCCGTCGCATAAATCGTACCGAAGTCGGATTGCCTTGAATCTCAATGCTTACGTGGCCGCTACGAAAATATAAAATCTCTTATTTAACTGTATATCATATGCTTATGATAGGAACGATAAACTCGAACCACTCAATCACCACCCCGTGAAGGTGAATACAGAATATCACACAGGGCCGCCTTGACCGCCTACAGAATTTTATTGTGCCATTATGGCACATATTTATATGAACGTTATAGCCTTATTCGCGGGAATCCCAAAGGTACCCAACACCCGGGCTATCCGCATCTCTCCAACCATAGAATAAGAAAAGATCTTGTCGCTCTCGCTCCAAGCCATCAGAGACAAACTGTATATTCTGGTAACGCATGCCTGGTATCGGCGTAAGGACGTTCCGACGGCTCCAAGAGCGGCCCTGATCTTCGGACACCCATTCTTCAACATGTTGTCCCCAGCCGTATTCGTCCATACCCTCTTTTATGATTTCCGCACCGCTGCCAGTTATCATAAACGCTCGATAAACACCCCGATCATCCAGTTGTAAGCAGCTCGCATTGAATGGATGAAGCGTTTTGGTGATCCGCGTTTTTCTCCACTTCCCCTGTTCTCGAGAGACGAAATAAAAACTGCTATCGGTCGGCGTTTCTTCAGAAACCGGCAATAGAAACGCAGGTTCATCCATCTCGTTCAGGCATATGGAAGGGCCTACAGCCGCCACTCGCTCTTCAGTGTCCCAAACCAGACATTTCTCATCAGCCACCTTCTTCCGCACCGGTAATTCTATTTCCTCCCCATCTATGTTGTACCCCCGGCCAGTAGGAAGATCGACGTAAAGATAGTACAGATTGTAACGCTGCAAATGGTCATTCAGGAATGCGTCGTAACGCTTGTTGTGCAGCGGATCTTCAACTTTCCAAATAAAAGCCACATGGATTCGCGTACCGTCCTTGCTAACTGCTGTCGTATTATACGAACCCGAAAACGCTGCATGAAGCCCGTCCTGTGGTTCCGCTCCCAAATTGACGACAGGGCGTCCGCCACCTTGCCATGTATTCCCACCGTCATTGGAAACATGATACTGCCAGAATCCCAGGTGCCCCGAATATCGGGTATAGACTAGGGTCTTATCGTCGTTTATGCGATGAATCTTGGGATAGGAAATCGACTCCGAAAAATCGATACCTCTTCGCCATTGCGTGGAATCGCCGGGCTTTTTAGAAACCAAGTGAATCCCGGTCGTCCGATGGCATCCAAACAGGGTATGCAGATAACCGTCTTGATCCGACCATATTACGGGAGCGAAGTGGTGGTCTTGCCTGTATTTTCGGGTATCGATTTCGTCCACATACCCCTCAGTCAGTAACAATGGTTCGGAAAACAAGCAAGCCTGCAAGTCGTAATAAGCACAATAAGGCAGGCCATCCTCTCCCCTCCAGACAACGTGCATTTTCTCCCCCAAAGTAACCGCGTGCGGGTACTGGCGGTTATCGTATAGCATCTTCAATCCGCCATTGTCAGCAAAGGATATGATATTGGGTTTCCCTTTACCTGCATTCGCCGAAACGAAAAACAACGAGAGCAATGACAGCCAGAAGAGAGGCCTCAAAGAGGGGTACGGATCCAGAGCTTTCACTGCACCTATACAAAAGCCACTTCGGCTAAATGGCAAAACATTATGCCTCTGCCCCCCATTGAATTCCCACAAGCACCAACGTTAACATCCCCATTTAGCGAATAAGGCTTTTCGCTGTCATTATGTTTAGCCTGCTTTGCAGAATCAGACGCCGCCTTGCTGGAGATGGAAGCTTTCCTGAAACTTGTCGTCAACGCTGCCAGTTTCGGATAGTAGCAGCCTCGAGTACAACAAACTGCTTTTACCGAAATCGTGGGATCCGGAAAACTGGGACTGATTAGGAATGTCAGACTTCGCTAAGGTCTAAGCCGCTTCTATCACGTGCTCCAACAAAGCGAAGATCGATCGGTAGGCCGAGGACAGAATTCCCGCGCCGGGTCCAAGAATTCATACCCATGCAAGGAAAAGCGAACTTGCTCGATGACCTCGACGACGAGCGGATAGCGGTCGCCGTCAGAAGAGTGACCGATTCTTACATCGGGAATTTGATAGCAGCGGAGCAAAACCGGGCTCGGTTTATGCTAATCATTATTGATTATACCGGAGAGGAGTCCAACAGTCTCTTTGCAAGGATCGAGGAGCTTTTCCCGAACTTGCCTGCGTCCCAGTATTAATCCGCTTTTCAAGCCTCTACGCGCAAATGAAATACAAACGATTTGGTAAAACTGAACTGCAAATGCCGGTCATCTCTTGCGGGGGCATGAGGTATCAGCACAAATGGGATGACATTCCCTGGAAAGAAGTACCCAAAGAGGGACAAGAAAATCTCGAATGCACCATCGATCGGGCTCTGGAGGTAGGCATCAATCACATCGAAACGGCTCGTGGCTACGGAAGTTCCGAAATGCAATTGGGCTTTGCTCTAAAGAATTTCGATCGCCGATCGATCATCTTGCAAACCAAGGTCGCTCCGGAGGAGAATCCCAAAGACTTCCGAAAAACCTTCGAGAAATCCATGAAGTATCTGCAGCAGGACTACGTCGATCTCCTAAGTCTGCATGGATTGAACAACCGTGAGCTCATTAAATTTGCTCTGAGAGACGGGGGCTGCCTAGAAGAGGCCTACAAACTGAAAGATGAAGGACGGGCTAGGCATATCGGCTTTTCAACGCATGGTTCCAATACGGAGATCATTGAAACGATTGAACGCGGAGACTTTGAATACGTAAACCTTCACTGGTATCTGATCGCTCAACTCAATGGACCCGCAATCGAAGCGGCGTCTAAAAAAGACATGGGGGTCTTTATCATCAGCCCCAACGATAAGGGAGGGCAACTCTACAACCCCCCAGAGAAATTGAAGCAGCTATGCCAGCCCCTTGAGCCCATGGCCTTTAACGATCTTTTTTGCTGGACCAATCCACACGTTCACACGATTAGTTGCGGAGCCGCTCGTCCCAGCGACTTCGATACGCACGTTCAAGCCTTGGAATACTATGACCAAGCAAGGGAAACCATCGCGCCTATCATAGAGAACATCTCTAGAGAGGTGGCTCAGACATGTGGCGAAGATTGGTCTGAAACCTGGCATATCGGGATACCGGAATGGAGAGATCTACCACAAGGGATCAACGTCAAAGACACCGTCCGTTTATGGACCTGGGCCAAGGCGGTCGATCTCGTGGACTTCGGCAAGTCGCGTTATAACATGCTGGGAAACGCGAGCCATTGGTTTCCTGGCAATCCGGTAAAGAAGCACGATAAGAAAGCGATGCGTAAGGCTCTAAGCGACAGTCCTCATACCGATCGAATCATGGAAATATTGGAAGAGGTTCAAACTCTTTTTGTCGATGCTCCAGTCAAACGCCTTAGCCAGAGCTAGATGGGCGTGCGTTGGCACCGACCGCAAATCGTAACTGAACGGAACTCGCCGTCGTTTACCCTGCAGCATCTATTCTATGAATCTTCCAGTCCACGTCCAACTGAACAGATTGTTGGCATTCCTGTTGTTTGTGCTCTCCGCAGGCGTACCATCCCGAGCTGCCAGCCTCGTAGTGGTCAACTCCAAGGCTCACGAAGACTTCTCAATCGCTCGCGAACAAGATCCATCGAAGGAAGTGTTAACCTACGCTTTCATGAAGGGCCGTTTTCATCCAGGTACACGCAATGATCCGGCTATGAACAACATGAGCTTTAGCAATCTTGTCCTAGAAATTGCTACCCACCTGCAAAAACAGAATTTTCTACCCGTACCAGATCCTCATAAAGCGGACTTACTAATAGTCGTCCACTACGGAGCTACATCTGTACAAGACTCGTTTGAAGAACTGCAGGGAATCACCTCACTTGAAGACTATGGATTCGGCGATGGCGCTGTCACCTCAGCCAGCATAGGGGGAGGATCAGTGGATGTCAGTGCCTTGAACGCGATTCAGGACATGCAATTCGAGATCAATAAGAATCTCACCATTCAGCAAGGCAACCAAGGCTCGATGAATTATATGGCCCATCTTATCGGCATGGAAGAAGCGTTTGTAGGAGACATTGGCCCCAGAGAAGAACGCTATCTAATGAATCTGCTCAATGAGGAACGCTATTTCGTTATTCTTATGGCTTACGATATCCGCAAGCTGCGCGAAGGCGATATCCACTTGTATTGGACAACTCGTTACAGTGTTCGGGCTACAGGCCAGGCTTTTGGCGATGCCCTCAAGGATATGAACCTCGTAGCCGAGAATTACTTCGGTAAAAACATGGGAAAGCTCGTGAAAAAACGGGTTACCGACAAATCCCGTGTAGAACTAGGTGAACTCGAGGTAGTAGGAACCAAAGCTGAAAACGACGCGAGCGAGCGGTAGTTTATTTCGCGCCCGCTCATCGCAAGGAGCAGCTTTGAGCCACGATAAGCCTCTCCTTTTCGGCCGACTGGGATCAGTCTTTGCCAAGGCTACGTCTGGCACGCATTCAGACCTGCCACTCGAGATCCAAAAACTTTCCCTAAGGAATACTCTCAATAATTCTCTTGAGACATCAATAATCCGCTCCTGTCAGGCTCTTGAGAACGGAGTCCTGCCATTCCCTCAACTGATCTTTCATACTCTCAACCAGAGAGGGCATGGCGGAGGACAGATCCTTGGTCTCGTAGGGATCATTCGCCAAATCGAATAGTTCGATGCCCGAATCCCTTTTCCCATCGACCACCAGCTTGTATCGATTATCCAATACAGCTTTGGGACCGGCATAGTCGGCCTCTAGGATTACCGGATGATGGAAATTGACGAAACTTCGTGTGTACTTTCCAGACATTTGTTTTACTAATGGCGTTGTTCCATCTTGGAGACTGGGCTCGATATAAGGTTTCCTCTCCGTAGAGGTCTCCCAGCTGGTGTCATATTCCCAAAAGTAGATCGGCTCAGGACGACTAGACATTTTCCCATCCAGAAGCAAAACCAAGTTGATTCCATCCAGCGGGCGGTCGGGCAAAGCCTGTCCCGCTAAAGCGCAAAGCGTGGGTAGCATATCGCTCGTAACTGTATTCACAACCGAAATACGATTTTGCCGAATACGGTCCGGCCATTCGATCACTCCCGGGACTCTCACCCCACCTTCGTATACGTCTCCCTTTAAACCTTTGAATGGATTGGTGGCGTTGCCACTCGAGGGAACGCCATTGTCTCCGCAATACCAAAGTAAGGTATCACCTCTTCGTCCCTCATCATTCAAGTAGTCTCGCAGTTTGCCAATAGCCCGATCCATCGCAGTGATTTCCGCGTAGCGCTCCCGCAGCACATCGCCGAGCGGGCGCGTGGTTGCCATACCTGTCTCCAAACTAGTAAGCCCGACTTTGCGGTCATTGAACAGGCTGGGTATCTGATCGTAAAGAGCCAGATCTTCAGGCAAGCCCATGTAGGGTTCATGAGGGGAACCAAACCAAACGACTGCGAAAAATGGGGTGTTTTTCCCCGTCTCGCCTATGAAGCGGATCGTTTCGTCGATCACGATTTCGCTACTCTCCCCCGGGTATTTCTGTGGCTTGCCTCCTTTTCTCGAGAGCACTGGATCCAGCTCAAAAAAGTTGTCATGGGACAGCCATTCATCAAAACCAAAAGCCCCAGGATTCGTGGGGGAGCTAGCTTTAACCGGACCTAAATGCCATTTACCGAAATGCCCGGTTCGATAACCGGATCCTTTGAGCAACTTCGCTATTCCAATCTCTTCAGGACGCGTCGACCAATTCGGCATAAAGGTTCCGTATCGATTGGGATGGCGACCGGTGATAACGCTGCCTCTTGTTGGGGAGCAAACCGGCGATGCCGTGTAAAACTTATCAAGTCGCAATCCCGAAGACGCCATCTCATCCAATACCGGTGTCTTCAAGTACGGATGCCCATTGTAGGCCACTTCGTCCCACCCATGGTCATCTCCCATCAAGAGGATCACATTAGGAGGCGAATCTGCAGACAGACCGGAGAAAAAGAGTAGAAAGGGTAAAAGTAAAATCACTAGTCGAGGCAAGGCAGCTTTCATGGAAAACAGTCTGTCTCGGGCCTCCTAAAAATCAATCCACAAAATCCTGCGATTTAATCTGTTGCCATCTAAGATCCTCTGTGTCATTATGTTGTATGTAACGCACGATGCTCGGTTCACGAATTGGGTCGCTCCCTACCATCAAACTGCTCGGCATCCTAACTATGCATTACGCACTCGTGTTAATAGCACTGCTCAAAATGATCCGGTCGTTTCCGGGCTTACAGAGCTTGATGCCTTTTGGTGGAGGATCGGAGTTTTACGCGAGGGGATAAGTGAATTCCTTCTCCCAAACAATGATTTTCTCAAACCTGAGTTCGGACTACATCGAAAATGGGTCAAAGCTTCTATTCTCCATTCTAGGACTCATACAAGTGATGCTTCCCGTAACTTGGGTGTATCTAAAAATCCGGGCCAAACTCGACCAATCGCTCGTCGAGACCATGCTTATTCTGCCAGTGGTTGTTGCTGACGTCGTTATTATCGTGCAACACAGCTCGTCTTAGTGTTCTCGCTAGCGGGCATCGTCGCATCCGTTAGATTTCGTAATACGCTTAAGAATACGGGTGATTCCCTGTTCATTTTTGCTTCTTTAAGCACAGGCCTAGCAGCAGGCATACGCGTTCTTGAGATAGCCATAGTCGTAACGGTAGTATTTCAATTACGTGTTATTTATCCTATGGGACCTGAATTAAGGCTCGGAAAATGCCATCAAATTCATGATATGGCTAGTCCACCACCGCCTTTTAGGCCGTATATCTCTAAGCTCACATATGAAAAACAAGTCTTTTCTTCATACTGCGACCATCTCTTTTATGGCCGCCGCAATTCTCTCCACTCTACCCCTCCAAGCTCAGAATGACGTAAAGCCGATTCGAGCCCTCCTGGTTACTGGGGGCTGCTGCCATTCCTACGCAACGCAAACGAATATCCTAAAGAACGGCATCGAGGCCCGTGCCTACGTCATCGTCGACCAATTACATAGCGATGATACCACTAATAATCCGCCTTTAGCCTTCTACCGAAAC
>Ga0310343_10001691_pt1 | contig 11450 bp, 10 predicted proteins | sample HC15DNA2025_MG_FD_203519 | JGI IMG/M metagenome (GOLD analysis project Ga0310343, IMG submission 203519) | Marine microbial communities from station ALOHA, North Pacific Subtropical Gyre - HC15-DNA-20-25_MG | ecosystem: Environmental > Aquatic > Marine > Oceanic | place: Pacific Ocean: North...
AATCTCAGATTTATCTCGACAAGTAAAATCAACAATTTTCTCTAAATTATTATTTTCAAAAACATTTATTCCAAGTTGTGCAATAGTAGTTGGCAAATTCAATTCATTCATAAGTACTAACAATTGTTTAATTGATTGATCAGCTAATTTATTATTATTTTTCATCTCTTCTAGCCTTAATTGCAATAATAATCCAACCCCAACAATCTCACCATGTAAAAATTTATTTGGGGTAATTATCTGTGTTATTGCATTATGAATAGCATGCGCGGCAGCAGTTCTACACTTTTCTCCCCCAATACCACCTACTAATCCTGCTGTAAGTCCACAAGCTTCTACAGTATTTCGCCAAGAGGGATTATCTTCAAATTGACTCTTGTATGCTTTTGCTCCATCTATTAATAATTGATCTCTTAAAACTCTTGATATCTGAATAGCTTGTTGAACGAGACCATCATCTATTGTTGAACTTGTTACTGAGGATTCATACCATTTTGCCAATGCATCCGCTATTCCACTAGCAAGTGTTCTTGATGGAGCGCTTTGAATAAATTTTTGTTCGTATACTAAAATTTTTGGACAAGATCCTAATGCTACATCTTTTATGAATTTGCCATCTTTTGTATAGATATTTGATAAGGCAGTCCAACCTGCACATGTAGAGGCGCTAAGAGGTACTGTAATGCAAGGGATATTAAGACAATCTGCTATATATTTCCCAGAATCTAGAACTTTGCCACCTCCAGCGGCGATAACAGAATCATTATTATTCTTTAAAATGATATTTTTTACTTTTGAAATGTCTTCATAACAGCAATCAAATTGTAAATTAGCAGAATGAACATTAATATTTTGATTTTTTAAATCATTAAAAATTCTTCTTCTTAGATCGTTTGTATGAGTCCCTCTACCTAAAATTAATGGATTTCTAGTTAATTTAGTTATTTGGGGTATAGCTTTTTCCCAAGCGTCATTCCCCCTAAATACAATTTCTGGAGAGATTGACTGCATATTTACTTTATTAGTTAGAAGTTAGCACTTGCTAGCTCTTGAGTTGATTCTTCAGGAGAAATATCAATTGTAACTTTTTTATTATCATCTATATCAACTAAAGCTTTATCTCCATCCTTAATTCTTCCCGAGAGAACTTCTTCTGCCAAACTATCCTCTAGCAAACGCATTACAGCTCTTCTTAGCGGACGCGCTCCATATGAAGGATTGTAGCCTTCTTCAACAAGTCTTTCTTTGAAAGCATCAGTTACGCTCAATTTAATACCCTTATCTTGCAATCTTGCAAAAACCTCTCGTAACATGATTTCAGCAATTTCTTTAACCTCGTCTTTAGAAAGTTGCCTGAATACTATTATTTCATCAAGTCTATTTAAAAACTCAGGTCTAAAGTATTGCTTTAATTCTTCATTAACTAAAGATTTAATTCTATTGTATTGACTATCTTCGACTGAATCACCAGAAAACTCAAAACCTAAGCCGCCTCCACCTTTCTCAATCACTTTTGAACCAATATTAGAAGTCATTATTAACAATGTATTTTTAAAATCTACTGTTCTACCTTTGGAATCTGTTAATCTACCGTCCTCAAGAAGTTGCAACAACAAATTAAATACATCTGGATGAGCTTTTTCTACTTCATCAAATAAAACAACTGTATAAGGTCTTCTTCTGACCGCCTCAGTAAGTTGACCGCCTTCATTAAAACCAACATATCCCGGAGGCGAGCCAATAAGTTTACTAACTGTATGTCTTTCCATAAATTCTGACATATCTAATCTGATCATTGCTTCTTCACTACCAAAAAAATATGTAGCTAATGATTTAGTTAATTCAGTTTTACCTACACCAGTAGGACCTGAAAATATAAAACTTGCTATAGGTCTATTAGGGTTTTTCAAGCCAACTCTTGCTCTTCTAATAGCTTTAGAAACAGCTTTTACAGCTTCATCTTGTCCAATAAGCCTTTGATGAAGTGTTTCCTCCATATTTAAGAGCTTAACCGATTCGGTTTCAGTTAATTTTTGAACAGGTACACCGGTCCAAGAAGCAACAATATGGGCTACGTCCTCTTCACTAACCATAGGGTTTTGCAAAAGTTTTGAATCCTTAATTACAGAGTTTGTATCCTTAGTAGATTCATCCTCAGCTGTAGATTCTTTCTTGTTTTCAAGAACTTCTTTAATTTTTGCAGACAATTCCATCTCTTTTTCTCTTAATTGACCTGCTTGATCAAAGTTTTGGTCCCTTACAGATTCTTCCTTTTGTTTTTGAATTTGTCTTAATTCTTTATCTATTTGTTTAGCTTCAGGAGGAAGTTTAGAATTTATTAAACGAACTCTACTTCCTGCCTCATCTATAAGGTCTATAGCCTTATCGGGCAAAAATCTATCGGATATATAGCGGTCACCTAAGTGAGCAGCAGCCTCTAGAGCATCATCAGTAATTTTAAGACGATGATGTTGTTCATAACGTTCTCTAAGACCTTTTAAAATTTCAATTGTATCTTCTATAGATGGTTCTCCAACCATGACGGGCTGGAATCTTCTTTCTAGAGCTGCATCTCTTTCAATATGTTTTCTATATTCATCGAGAGTTGTTGCTCCAATACATTGGAGTTCTCCTCGGGCTAATGCTGGCTTAAGAATATTTGCAGCGTCAATAGCTCCCTCAGCAGCTCCAGCACCAATTAGTGTATGTACCTCATCTATAACAAGAATTACATTACCTGCAGATTTAATTTCTTCCATTATCTTTTTTAGTCTTTCTTCAAATTCTCCTCTATATTTTGTCCCTGCGACTAAAAGTCCTATATCAAGGGTTAAAACTCTTTTATCTTCAAGTATGTCAGGAATATCTCCAAGCTGTATTCTTTGAGCTAGACCCTCTGCAATAGCTGTTTTACCCACGCCTGGCTCTCCAATAAGGACTGGATTATTTTTAGTTCTCCTACCCAATATTTGAACTACACGGTCTATTTCTGCGTAACGTCCAACTACTGGATCTAGTTTTGATTCACTAGCTAACTTTGTTAAATTAGTTCCGAATTCATCTAAGGTAGCAGTTTTTAAATTACCTTTGTTTGAACTAGCTCCACTACCAACTTCAGCAGTTTCACCGAGCATTCTAATAACCTGAGTTCTTACTTTTGTAAGGTCAATACTAAGATTTTCTAAAACTCTGGCAGCTACACCCTCACCTTCTCTTATTAAACCTAATAAAAGATGTTCAGTTCCTATATAATTATGACCCAATTGACGAGCTTCTTCGAGTGATAATTCTAAAACCCTTTTCGCCCTTGGGGTAAAAGGTATTTCTACAGCTACAAAACCTGAACCTCTACCAATTATCTTTTCTACTTCTATTCTTGAATCTTTTAAATTAACCCCCATTGATTTAAGAACCTTGGCCGCAACACCAGTACCCTCACCAATTAAACCTAATAGAATTTGTTCAGTTCCAACGAAATTATGGCCAAGTCTTCTGGCTTCCTCTTGAGCAAGCATGATGACTTTTATAGCCTTTTCTGTAAATCTTTCAAACATCAGAGGATTAAATTTACTATTAATAACCTACCAGTAATATGCCAATTTTGTGTTCAGAATGAGCTTTTGTGAATACCCAAAAGTTAAATTTATTGAATTAAATTTAACTTTTTTAGTGATATAGCAGTAAATAAGGGTGATTTCACACATTCTGGTTATCCGAACAATTAAATATATAAATTATTTAGTTGTTAATTTTTTTTCTTTTAAGAGAGCATCTGAGCCGTCTTTATAATAATTACTTCTTATTCCCACAGTAGAAAAATCAAAGCGACTATAAAAATTCTCAGCTGTAGGATTAGCATGAGAAACTTCTAAAAATAATTTATTGATATTTAATTTTTCACATTCTTTTATTAAGAAGATCATGAGGTAAGTCCCAAACCCTTTTTTTCTGTATTTGTGATTTATTACAAAAAAATTTATTTGAGCTTCATCAAGAACTACATGAAAAACACATATTCCTATTACTAAATTTTTAAGCAATATGCCCAAGACATTTATACCTTCTTTTTTAAACTCGTTAGCCCATTGCTTTTTGCTCCACAATGAAATCGTATTTGAATCTAATTCATAACATAGATCGATATCTTTCTCACTTATATATTTAATGGATATCATTTTATAGTAGGTTAGTAATTATAAATTGGGATTAAGTTCATTATAAAATACGACAATTTTAGAATAACCCTAATTAAAATCTCCCATGGAAGAAAAAAAATCCTTTTTAAAAGAAAAAATTGATTTCAACAGTCCAAATAAAAATATAGTACCTATTACTACATCAATTGGAAATGACGGAAAGTTATCAGTTGGTGGTTGTTCAATTGAAGAATTAGTTTATAAATATGATTCTCCTCTTTATATTCTGGATGAATTAACCCTAAGAAACTCTTGTAGAGCATACAAAAAAGCATTAGAAAAATACTATCCAGGAAAATCTCTTCCTATATATGCCTCCAAGGCAAATAGTTCTATTTTTATGAGTAACCTTGTTTCCTCAGAAGGTTTAGGACTTGATGCAGTTTCAGAAGGGGAATTATTAACTGCTCTTAAGGGTGGAGTCCCAAATGAAAAAATCGTTTTCCACGGCAATAATAAATCAGACAAAGAAATTGAGTTTGCAGTTAGAAATAACATTAAAGTAATTGTAGATAACGATTATGACTTAGAAAGATTAGAGAAAATATCAAATTCATTTAATTGTGATTTAGAAATAATGATACGTTTTACTCCTGGGATAGAATGCCATACACATGAGTACATAAGAACGGGATCATTTGATAGCAAATTTGGATTCGGAATTGAATATTTAAATATTTTATTTAAAAGAATCAGTAAGACAAAACACTTAAAATTAAAAGGATTACATGCACATATAGGTTCCCAGATTTTTGAACTAGATCCACACAAGGATCTTGGAGAGATAATGGTTAATGTTATTTTAGAAGCCAAAAAATTTGGCCATAATATTCAAAAATTAAATCTAGGAGGGGGTTTAGGTATTAAATATACAGAGAATGACGATCCTCCTTCAATCGATGAATGGGTAAAAACAATTTCCACATCTGTAGTTAAAGCTTGTAAAAAACATAATTTAAATTTACCTATATTGATGTGTGAGCCTGGAAGATCTATCGTATCAACAGCAGGAATAACAATTTACAAAATTGGGGCGTTTAAGGAAATTCCTGGGATCAGAACATATTTCTCTGTTGATGGTGGAATGAGTGATAATCCACGACCAATAACATATCAATCAAACTATTCTGCATGTTTAGTAGGTAATCCCTTTAATATTAATTCAAAAAATAAATATACTATTGCTGGCAAGCACTGTGAATCAGGAGATGTATTGTTTAAGGAGATTGAACTAGCAGATTGCAAAACAGGAGATCTAATTTGTGTTTTTGGTACTGGTGCATATAATAATTCAATGAGTTCTAACTACAACAGAATTCCTAGGCCTGCTGCTGTTCTAGTTTCTGATGGTGAAGCAGAAATTATTCAAAAAAGAGAAAGTCCATTTGATCTCCTAAAATATGACGTTTTACCTGATCGCTTTCTTAAACAAAATTAGGTACATTTAAATTAATTTTGTTTTTAATGTGAATTTCTGGGGGATTATAAATTTAAAGCTTTTATTAGATGTCTTATTCGCTGTCGGCTTCGGACTTTTATTATTTTCCAGAGTAAAAGAACAAAGAACATTATGGCTTTTAAGGGGATATTTATTTTTAGTTTCAACAGCATGGTTTATTCAAAGATATGCATACCTTCCATTAACATCAAAATTAATTGATGCTGTAGTCCTAGCTTGTTCTCTCTCTTTAGCAATTCTTTGGCAAGGAGAGCTAAGAAGGTTAATGGAATTGTTAGGTACTGGTAGGTTAGCTGTATTACTTGGAAATCCACCAAAGGAATTTAGAGCATCATCGACCACTATTACTCAGTTAGTTGATGCTGCTGGTAAACTCTCACAGAATAGGAAAGGTGCTTTAATCGTTGTGGATTTGGGGAGTGACTTAAGGCCTGAAGATTTTTTATATTCTGGTACAAATATTGAGGCACAATTGTCAACTGACCTTTTAATAAACCTTTTTGCAACAGATACACCTTTACATGACGGAGCAGTTCTTGTTAAAGGTAACAAAATAATATCTGCTGGTGTAATACTTCCGCTTTCAAGACAAGGAATTAGCAGATACGGCACAAGACATTTAGCTGCATTGGGAATTACAGAAAGATTCGATAGGTGTATTTGTATTGTTGTTTCTGAAGAGACAGGTACGTTATCATTAGCAAGCCAGGGTAAACTTGAAAGGCCAATTACAAGTAGTAGGCTACAAGAATTGCTTGTAAATTTAATAGGTAATCAAAACTCTTTGGGTACAAATAAATCATCTTTAAGTAAAAATTCTATGTCCCAAAAGACAAATACAAATGATAATATTGTTCATGATGTCAATGAAGAAGAGTCCAAAAAATCAGAAATCATTACCACTAAAAAGGACTAACTAATGCATTCAGGAAAAGTAATAGAAGATAAAATTAATGAGTTATCTATCAAAATAGATAAGCAAAAAGTTCCCAAACATGTAGCAATAATTATGGATGGCAATGGGAGATGGGCGACTAAAAAAGGTTTACCTAGATCATTTGGACATAAACAGGGTGTTAGTGTATTAAAAGAAATTCTCAAAACTGCAAAAAATTTAGGTTGCAAAATAATTACTGTTTATGCTTTTTCAACTGAAAATTGGTCAAGACCGATAAAAGAAGTTGACTTTCTTATAAATCTTTTTAGCGATGTTTTAAAAAACGAAATTAAAGAGATACATGAAGAATCAACAAAAATAAAATTTATTGGGGATTTATCTCCTTTCCCACAACATTTAAAAGAAATAATCTCTAGTTCAGAATCTTTGACTAAAAACAACAATGATTTTTTATTCAATGTTTGTGTTAATTACGGTGGCAGGCAAGAAATAGTAAAAGTTGCAAAAGAATTAGCCTTAAAATCTTCTTCTGGGGAAATAAAACCCTGTGAAATTAATGAAAAATTATTCAATTCAGAGCTATTAACTGGAAAAATTAAGGATCCAGAATTACTTATAAGAACCAGTGGGGAAAAAAGACTTAGTAATTTTCTTTTATGGCAATTAGCATATTCAGAAATTTATATATCTGATGTACTTTGGCCAGAGTTCAATGAATATGAATTTCTCAAGGCAATAATTGATTACCAATCAAGGAATAGACGTTTCGGCGGTATAGAATCATTAACAAATGAATCTTTGAAAGATTCTAAATGTTCTTCCTAACAAAAATGAATAAGTCGAATAACCCGTTATACAGCGAAATAAGATTCGATTGGGATAGAAAGGAAATATTAGAACTACTTAATATGCCTCTTATAGAATTGATGTGGGAATCACAAATAGTTCACAGGAAATTCAATAAATATAAAGTACAATTAGCATCTTTGTTCAGCGTAAAAACTGGAGGATGTGAAGAAAATTGTTCATATTGCAGCCAATCAATCTACAGTGCTAGCGAAATCAAAAGTCACCCACAATTTGAAGTTGAAGAGGTTTTAGCAAGAGCAAAAATTGCAAAAAAAGAAGGCGCAGAAAGATTTTGTATGGGTTGGGCATGGAGAGAAATTAGGGATGGGAGATCCTTTGATTCAATGTTAAAGATGGTAAGCGGTGTTAGAGATTTAGGAATGGAAGCATGTGTTACTGCTGGAATGCTAACTAAAGAACAAGCTTCAAGACTAGCTGAGGCAGGTTTAACCGCGTATAATCACAATCTTGATACAAGTCCTGAGTATTATAAAAATATTATTTCGACTAGAACTTATCAAGACAGATTAGATACTATCAAGAGAGTAAGAAATGCAGGAATAAATGTATGTTGCGGCGGAATAATTGGTTTAGGGGAAAGTACTGGAGATAGAGCATCACTTTTGGAAGTACTTTCAAATATGAATCCACACCCTGAAAGTGTTCCTATTAATTCTTTAGTAGCTATAGAAGGCACTGGTTTAGAAGATAATCAAGAGATAGATTCTATTGAGATGATAAGGATGATTGCGACAGCAAGAATTCTTATGCCTAAAAGCAAAATAAGATTAAGTGCTGGACGAGAAAACCTTTCAAAAGAAGCCCAAATTTTATGTTTTCAATGTGGTGCAAATTCAATTTTTTATGGAGATGAGTTACTTACAACTTCAAATCCATCTTTTCAATCAGACAGAAAACTTTTAAAAGAGGTTGGCGTACACTTTAATAAAAATTTTGACCATTGTGAAAAAACATTTTCCTCTTTATGAAAGAAAAAAAATATAAAATAGTTTCTCTTTATTCTTTCTTCCCGTTTCAAGAGAACTTATTTGTAGAACTAAAAGATAAATTACTTAACATCGAAAATAAATATAATCTTTCAGGCTTGTTGATTTTTGCAGGTGAGGGTATTAATGGCACAATTTGTGCTAAGAAAGATGTCATTGAAATTTTTATGTGTTTGCTTAATGACTATATAGATATTAGAAATTTGAATATAAAAATAAGCTTCTCAGAAAAAAAAATCTTCAAAAAATTAAAAATTAAAATCAAGAAAGAAATAGTTACCATGGGTATTAATGAAATAAATCCTAGACAAGATAATGGGACTTATATTGACTCAGCCAATTGGAATAAGTTAATCAAAAATCAAAATACAATAGTCATTGACACTAGAAATCAATATGAGGTTTCTATAGGAACATTTCAGAATTCCATAAACCCAAATACGAGAAACTTTAGCGAATTCCCTAGATGGGTAGATGATCATTTAGATAGTTATTTGGAAGATAAAGAGTCCACAAATATAGCCATGTTTTGTACCGGAGGTATCAGATGTGAAAAAGCTACAAGTTTGCTGAAAAAGAAAGGTTATAAAAATATTTATCACCTTCAAGGGGGCATCCTTCAATACCTCGATGACATACCAGGAGAAGAAAACCTATTTGAAGGTGAATGTTATGTTTTTGATAAAAGAGTTGCTTTAGATAAGGAATTAGAAAAAGGCTCCTACTCAATTTGTCATGCATGTGGAATGCCAGTTTCAATTCAAGATCAAAAAAGAAAAGAATACAGGAAGGGTATTCAATGTCATTTCTGCATAGATCAATTCAGTGATGATGATAGGAAAAGGTTTGAAGAAAGACAAAAACAGATCGATAGATTAAAAGTAGAAAATCATAAAATCTATGAGGCCTGATTTTTAAAATCATGAAAGTTGAAGAATTAGAGAAATTAGCAGGTAATATTGGATTATTAATTAAAATTCAAGTTAGAGAAACTCTTGGATTATGTTTTTTTAGAATCGTCATAGCAGAACAGAAAGGTAACGTTATTAAGATTTGGGCCGAAATGAAAGGTTGGACTTATTTAAATAAACAAGGTATTCAGCTTGATACATTAAGAATCCTTAGAAAAGCTCCTCCTTTTGTTTCGGAATTAATATGGGCAACAACTATGGCTTGGGCGATTGAAAAAAAATCAAGCAAAAAAGCAAGACTTTTAGCTATTTTTGATAATGAAGGGTATAGTAAAAAACTTGTAAGATATTTCAAGTTAATAGGCTTCAAAATTGTGAAAGAAGTTGGTTCTAGCCCAGTAGATCTTTTACTAAGATTGGTCTGGGGGGGGGCAGGTACACTTATGAACGGGGAATGTATTTCCATATTGAAAAAACTTGAAAAGAAACTCTCTTTAATTGGAGAAAGTTAACCCGCATGATAACTACTTCTTACTAATGGCCCAGAAGATACTTTCTTGAATCCTAATTCTTTAGAGAAGCGATATAAATATTCAAACTCTGATGGATCCCAATATTTCTTAACTGCCAAATGACTGAATGAAGGCCTTAAATATTGACCAATTGTAATTTGATCACAATCTATTTTTTTTAGATCATAAATTGTATTTTTTATTTCATCCAATGTTTCACCAAGACCTAACATAATTCCTGATTTAGTTTGAACATGAGGAGCAATATCTTTTGACTTTTTTAGTAAACAAAGGGATTTTTCGTAATTTGCACCTCTCCTGACTTCTTTTTGCAGTCTTTCAACAGTTTCAAGGTTATGATTAAAGCATATTGGATCTTTTTCTAAAATCATCTTCAATCTCTCAGTCTGAAGGTTATTAGTTTCTTCAAAATTTTTACCTCCACCCCATAAATCAGGAGTTAAAACCTCTATTTTAATTGCTGAATCTATTTTTCTAATTTCATCAATGGTAGATATAAATAAATTTGCACCATGATCAGGTAGATCGTCTCTAGCTACAGATGTCAAAACAACATATCTTAAATTTAGTACTTTTACTGCTTCAGCAACTTGAGTACATTCATCAGTATTGATAGAACTAGGTCTACCTTTACTTACCTGGCAAAAAGCACAAGAACGTGAACATATCGATCCGCCCAGTAAGAAAGTGGCTGTTCCTGAGGCATAACATTCTGCTCTATTTGGACACCTTGCTTCTTCGCAAATAGTATGAATATTTGATTTTTTGATTAGTGTTTGAATTTTTTCGAACTCTGAAGCTTTACTTATAGGAAATTTTATCCAGGAGGGAAGTCTTAAGATTTTTTCTTTCTTGATTAGATTATCGTTTCTCATTGTCTAATTTAGTTTTGTTCTTCCATCTAAGGCTCTCGCAAGTGTAACTTCATCCACATATTCAAGTTCACTGCCCATTGGGAGACCATATGCAATCCTAGTAACTTTAGTAAAAGGGGCTAACAATTTTCCAATATAAAGACTTGTTGTATCTCCCTCAACACTGGGTGTTAATGCCAATATGATCTCATCTATTTCAGATTTACTAACTCGTTCTACTAAGCTCCTTATCTCTAAGAGTTCAGGACCAACAGAATCCATTGGAGATATCAAACCACCAATAACATGGTAAACACCTTTAAATTCTCGAGCACGTTCCAAAGCAAGCAAATCTTTGGTTTCTGCTACTACGCAGATTAGTTTTTGATTTCTTTCTGTATTTCTACAAATTTCACATTCATCTTCTGAAGTCAAATTGAAGCATTTTTTACAACGACCTACATTACTATGAGCTTCTAAAAGAGCCTTTGAAAAATCCCTTATTGTACTTTCAGGTTGTTTTAAAATAAACAAAGCTAACCTTTGAGCTGTTCTTGGACCAATTCCAGGGAACTTCTCAAAATGACCAATTAATTTTGAAAGCGGTTTGGTATAGGTAATCAAAATCAAACTATTTCTAGAAATAATTTAGACGCAAAATTCTGAATTGCCATAATTGTTTGCTTTTAATGTCTTATTATGTTTTTAGTTAGTAATTTCAAACAAAATGAAAAATATTAAAT
>Ga0310343_10001693_pt1 | contig 11442 bp, 9 predicted proteins | sample HC15DNA2025_MG_FD_203519 | JGI IMG/M metagenome (GOLD analysis project Ga0310343, IMG submission 203519) | Marine microbial communities from station ALOHA, North Pacific Subtropical Gyre - HC15-DNA-20-25_MG | ecosystem: Environmental > Aquatic > Marine > Oceanic | place: Pacific Ocean: North...
AAAAAATATACGATGAAAATAATTTTTTAATAGTAAGTCGCCTAGTTAGACATAAAAATATTGATCTTATAATCAGGTCGTTTAATGATTTAAAAAAGCAAAATTCTTTAGACTTTAAACTAAATATCATTGGTGAAGGGCCAGAATATAAAAAAATTAAAAATCTTATAGAACAATTTAATTTGAGTGATTCAATAAGCCTTGTTGGTTCAAAATTTGGTAATGAACTTGAAGAATATTATAAGAATTCAAATTACTTTTTACAAATGTCAAGTTACGAAGGAATGCCACATTCCATCCTTGAAGCAATGAATCATAAATTAATTGTTATTGCATCTAAACATGGAGGAAATTACGAACTTATTGGAAACAATGACTTTGGCTATATTGTTGAAAGTCTTGAAACAGGTCATATTACAGATTCTATAAAAAATGCAATTTATGACAACCAGAATCAAACCCTAGCCTCAAAAGGCAAAAATTTAGTAAATCAAGAATATAATATTGAACTTACAACGCAAAAATATACTGAAGTAATTTTAAAATGAATAAGAAAAAACTATTATATTTAAATCTTTCGACTAATGAAAAAGATATATCTTTAGGATTTTCAAATTCTTGGCTCTCAAAGTTTGCTGATGAGTTTGAAACTGTGGATTTGATATCACTCAATAAATCTTCAAACAATCAAACTAAATTTAAAAATGTCAATATTTTTGGTATTGCAGAATCAGAAAAGTTATCAAAGATTGATAAATATTTAAAACTAAAGAACTTAGTCAAAGATTTAACCCGAAATAATGATTACGCCATATGTTTTTCACATATGTCCCCTTTACTATCGATAATTGCTAATTATTACAATAAAAACAAAAAGACAATATCAATTCTTTGGTACACTCATCCAACTCCAAAAGAGCTAATTAAAAAAATTGTTTTATACATGAGTTTATTTTTCAATAATCAGATTGTTACAGCCTCTGAATCTTCATTTCCTTATTTCTCAAAAAAAGTAAATGTAATTGGTCATGCAATTGATTACGACTCATTCCTAATTAAAAAAACGAATGTTAGTAACAAAGACTTCGTTATTTTAAGTAGAATTTCAAAGTCAAAAAATTTGGAATTGAGTATTGATTGTTTTTTAAAAAGTAAATTCAATCAATACTCAATCACGGTGATTGGAGATGCCGTAACAGATACTGATATGGATTATAAAGCTTTCCTTACGGAAAAATATAAAACAAAAAACAATGTAATTTTTAAGGGTATGATTCCTCACAAAGAATTACCTGATGTTTTGAAAAGTTACTCATATCATATCAACTCAACTCCCCCAGGATTTTATGATAAGACTGTTTTAGAGACGCTTGCTGCAGGTATATATAATTTTTATTCAAATGCTGACTACGATAAACACTTTGATCCAAAATCATTAAAGTTTACAAAATTTTCATCAAAACAAAATTCATTAACTGAGTTGCTTAATTCGGTTTATGAATTGAATGAGAAAGAGATTTTAGAAATTATTTCATTCGCTCAAAACAGTGTTTCAAAAGAATCTATAAAAACTATTTCGGATAGAGTTTTGTCTATAATTGAGAATTAACCCAGTTTATAGTTTTATTTAATCCATCTTCTAGCTTAACTTTAGGCTCCCAATTAAGCATTGTTTTAGCTTTTGTAATATCTGGCTTTCTTTGCTTAGGATCGTCTTGAGGTAAGTCTTTATTAATTAATTTTGAATTTGAATTTGTAATTTCTATTATTTTTGATGCAAGTTCATTAATAGTAATTTCATTTGGATTACCAATGTTGAATACATCATTATGATTAGATTCCATTAAAGAAACAATGCCATTTACGGTGTCTTGGACGTAAGAAAAGCTTCTTGTTTGTGATCCATCCCCGTATACTGTTATATCTTCACCTTTTAAAGCTTGGACTATAAAATTCGTTACAACCCTTCCATCATTTAATTGCATTCTTGGTCCATAAGTATTAAATATTCTAACTACTTTTGTTTTAAGATTGTAAGTTCTGCTGTAAGTTGCTGTTGCCGCCTCTGCAAACCTCTTTGCTTCATCATACATGCTTCTCTCTCCATTGGGATTCACGTTACCCCAGTAATCTTCACTTTGTGGTGAAACTTCAGGATCGCCATATATTTCTGATGTTGAGGCTAGAAGATAATCAGCATTCTTTACTTTTGCTAGTCCTAAGGTATTAATGGTGCCAATACTTCCCGCTTTTAGTGTATTTACTGGATTTTCTTGATATGCAATTGGTGATGCTGCGCTAGCAAAATGAAAGATAAAATCAATTTCTTCGGGAATATTTATATGATCTTGAACATCATGTTCAATAAATTTTACATTTTTGTGGTCCAACAAATGTTCTACATTATTCTTATTTCCAGTTAGCAAGTTGTCCAAAAGGATCAAATCGTGTTGCTTCTCAAAAAGGGTATCTGCCAAGTGAGAACAGACAAATCCCGCTCCTCCGGTTATTAAAATATTCATATTAACTCCACGGATAATAAATTACACTGTTATTTTGAGAACAAAAATCGCTAAGTTTACTGCTGAACTCATCTTTCTGCGGGTACATAATTGAAACAAGTGAATTTGGGGCAATATCATTAATACTTGATATATACATATGCTCTGGAACCTGAATTTCTTGATCTAAAATAATCACCTCTGCTTTCATATTTGAGAGAATTTTATATATATCTAAAGTTGGGGAATTTCTTAAATCATCTGTGTTTTCTTTAAATGCAGCACCCACTAAATAAATTTTTTCTAAATTATTACTTTGCTTTAATGATACTAATTGATTTACAGTCCATTCTAAATGTTCATCATTTGATTCAATAATATTTGATATTAAAGGTAGGTTTAATTCATGTTTTTTATAGAAATTATTAACTTCGACAAGATCTTTAGGAAAGCAAGAACCTCCCCACGAAGGAGATGGTCTAAAGTAATGAGATCCGATTCTACTATCTAGTCCCACTCCTTTTAATACATCTTGAAGATTTGCATTAGAATAATCAGCTAATCTTGTTGCTTCATTTACAAATGAAAGCCTCATAGGTAAATAAGTGTTTGCAAGGTATTTTATTAACTGGGAGCTGATTGGATCAGTAATAATTATTTCCGAATCAAAAGTGCTGTATAATTGTTCTAACTTTTTGATTTTTTCTTGACTCATTCCACCTATTACAACTCTATCAGGATTGAAAAAATCATGAACTGCAGATCCTTCTCTTAAAAATTCTGGATTAAAAGTTAAAAGATTTCTATCGTAACCTACATTGTTACATACATTTTCAATTTCGTATGGTGGGATAGTAGATTTTACAGTGATTGTAATATCTTTATTTTCAAGTTTAGAAATCTCAGAAATTGCAGATTCTAAAAATTTTGTATCCACAGAGTTCGTTTCAAGATTATTTGGTGTTTGAACACATATAAATACAATGTCAGTTTCATCCCAATTAATACCAGCATAATTATCATGAAAGGACATACGATTAAAATTTTCTTCATTTGAAAAATATTCATCAAGTCCGGGTTCAAAGAATGGCAGCTCTTTATTTGCTAATTTTCCTATTTTTGTTGAATCTAAATCGATAAAGGAAATTTTGTGACCCTGTTCCGAAAAGCCCACACCTGTAACTAAGCCAACATAGCCTGTACCTACTATGACAATGTTCATATTATGCAATGTTAACAATTTATAGTTTTAATATGATAAGTAATGATAAATTATATAGCTCATTGGGATTGGATATTGACGAAATCTCGTGGGCCGATTGTTGAAAGTATTAAGGATTACGAATTTAGATCTATATGCCCTATTGATAATAAGATTATGTTATCTAAATACTATAAAGAAAATATTGACTGGGAAATTAATAGAACAAACAGTATTGGATTGAACAGTCTTTTGAAGTTGATAAAAATACTAAAGACATTAGAAGACAAATCAATTGTTCACGTTTTTACTATAAAATCAGGCTTTATTTATATTATTTCAAAATTATTTGTAAAAAAAGACTTTAAGGCGATTCTATCTGTCACTGGATTAGGGTTTTTGTTTAGTAATAAAGCTTTAGCTAGAATGTTAAAGACTCTTCTTAGGCCAATATTCTATTTATGTATTAATAAAGTATATGATGTAATTATTTTTCAAAATAAAGATGATAAAAATACTTTTCTTGAATATTCAAGATATAAAAATGTGACTAAGTTGATAAAAAGTTCTGGTTTAGATACTGAAAAATATGTATTAAAAAATAGATTCAATAATAATCTAAAAGTAATTTTTGCGTCAAGATTGTTAAAAGACAAAGGTATTTATGAATTTACAAAATTAGCAAAATCCTTAGAAGGCAGTGAAATAGAATTTTTTATTGCTGGTGATATAGACCTCGGGAATCCTGAGTCTCTAAACGAAAGCGAATTAAACGAATTAAAGAATTTAAATTATATTACTTATTTAGGATTTATAGATATTGAAAAAGACCTACATAAATATGACGTTCTAGTCTCAATGTCAGCACATGAAGGATTTTCTAGAGTTTTACTCGAATCCTCATTTGTAGGACTCTATATTGTGAGTCTAGAAAATAATGGCACTAAATTTATTTCTGAACTTGAAAATTCAGAATTAATTACATCTCTACAAATCGATAGTTTTATTAAAGTACTTGAAAATTTAAAAGAAATGGATTTAGAACTTAGCTATAAAAATCGTGATTTCATAACAAAAAATTACTCATCTAACGAAATTGCTAAACATTTCAAAAGTATTTACGAGACAATTTAATGAATAATTTCCAAATAAACATATATTTATCTGCAATATTTGCTCTTGGCTTATCAATCATTTTTAACTATTTAATTTTTACTCTTACTAAAAATAAAAATTATCAAAATAATACTAAAGAGGTAAGGCTTTCAAAAAGAAATGTGCCGCCTTTAGGTGGCATTGCAATTGCCCTTTCCTTCTTACTCTCTGTAAGACTTCTTGGACAGGCTGATTCAAATTATATAACTATAGGTATGTTTGGAGTTGCAATTGCTTTATTAGGAGCATTTGATGATTTTTTTAATCTCAACTGGAAAATAAAACTTTTTTTTCAAATTTTATTTGTTACTGTTCCAATTGCTTTATTGAATGTATTTTTAAACTTTGAGTCAATGATTGGCTTAGATTTAAACAATTCATTAAATATTTTTATTTCAACTTTATGGATAGTCCTTCTAATGAATTCGATTAATTTTATTGATAATATGGACGGGTTAGCTGTTGTTATTACAGGCGGAATAAGTATTCAAATTGTAATGCTAACTTATATATTTTCTCAAAATAAGTTAACAGATATATCAATTATTTTGCTTTTTACAATGCTGGGATTTTTTATTTTTAACTTTCCTCCCGCCAAGTTATATCTTGGTGATTCTGGAAGCCTCTTTATCGGTTTTCTCCTTGGATTTATAAGTATTTTATTTACTTGGAATAATGCCGATAACCAGATCCTTAGCTATGTCATAAGTCCCATTGTTTTATTCTTCACAATTCCACTATTAGATTTCTTTGTAATTATGCAATACCGTATATCAAATAAGCTTTCACCAACTATCGGTGGAACTGACCATGTTTCTCATAGATTGCTTGCTTTAGGATTTTCCGAAAAAAAAGTACTTTTTCTTTTCTTCATTTATTCTGTTATCAACTTTTTATTAATTATTTGCTTTGTAATGCTTGAAGGTTGGTTATCAGTGTTTTCGTTTTTAATTTATGTAATGCAATTAGTTGCTATGTTTAATTATTTAAAAAAATTAAAAATATTAAGTTAATTTTTCTTCCAGATCAATAATTCGTTCTGGGGTGCCTGCATCTATCCACCAAGTATCCAAATTTATACTTGTACAATTTCCTTCATTAATATAAATATTTATTAAATCAGTTATTTCATACTCTCCCCTATTGGACGGTTTTAATTCATCAATCATTTTCATACATGTTGAATCAAAGATATATAATCCCACTACCGCGTTGTTGCTTTTAGGTTCTTTTGGTTTTTCCTCAATCTGAATTACCTTATTTTTTGAATCAGTTACAGCTACTCCAAACTCCTCAGGATTTATTACTTCTTTTGTAAAAATAATTGAATTTTTATCTAAGCTAAAAAGTTCTTCAAAATTGATGTTTTCTATCGGATTATTTCCAAAAAAATTATCTCCAAGAACAAAAACAACTTGGTCACCATCATTTACAAAAGATTTTGCCTGTTTTAATGCATGAGATATTCCAAGCTGTTCTGATTGAATTGCGTAATCAATATTGTATTTTTCCTTAATTTGAATAGTTTCACTTCTTATAAGGTTGTCAAAAGAAGGATTTGTGATTATTACAAAATCTTTTAACCCCCAACTAATTAACTGCTCTAATTGTTGGACTATCATTGATTTTGAATTTACTTTTAATAGAATTTTAGTTGATTGATTATCTCTAAAACCTTTTAGCCTTGTTCCAAGACCACCAGCAGCGATAATACATTTAATAGCTCCCACAATGTTTAATTATATAGTTATACTTATTTTTTGAAAGTATGAAAGAAAATCGATACATAATCCTATTTGTACTCTTATTTATGGTTGGGATAAGTGCATTCATGTTGTTTCCTAATTTTCAAACTCAAGAATTTAATCAAACTGTAGTAGAAAACATTATGGATGGTGTAACTACAACGTCTATTGGTCAAAATTCAGATTCGATTAATACTAATAAAGAAGAAAATACTGCCATAGAAAGCCCTATTGAAAGTGATCCTGAAATTGAGAACTTACTTGATTTAAATCAAACATTAGATATCAAAGACAATATTACATCTTATTTATTAATTGGATCTGACAAGAGGAGTGATGAAAGTGGAGATAATTATATTGAAGGACAACGAGCGGACGTAATAATACTAGGATTTTTTAATGAGACACTAGATAAAAATGCTTTAATTTCTATTCCTAGAGACACATTAGTAACCAATCTATGTACAGGTGAAGTAGAAAGAATTAATGCAAGTTTTAAACAAAATAACTGTGGAAATGGTGCTGAAAATATAGTTGCTGCCGTTAATAACTTAACTGGTATAAAAATAGAACATATTGCAAGCTTCGATTTTGAAGGTTTTGAGAAAATTATTGATTCATTTAATGGTATAGAAATTTGTGTAGAAGAAACACAAAGAGAAGGATATTCATTTGAACTTCAAAAAGGTTGCCAGAAAGTTAATGGTTCCACCGCATTAAATTGGACTCGATCAAGAAACACTGAAGTATTAATCGGACAAAAAATTGTTGATGAAGATGGTAATGATAAATCTGAATGGAAAAAAATGGAATACGTAAGTGACTTATCTAGAGTTGAAAGACAACAATACCTTGTAGTTCAGCTTTTAAATGAGTTGGAAACTTTTTCAAGTTTTGGCGAACTGTTACAGTTTATTCAAGCTCTTGAAGAGACATTTGTTGTTGATGAGGGTTTAAGTATTAACAAAGCTACAAATATTTTATGGGGCCTAAGAGCTATAGATTTAAATGATATATCAAAACTTACCGTACCAACTACTCCATATCAACTCGACGATGGAAGACAAGTATTAATTCTTAATGGTAACTTTTATGAATTTGCAAAAGAAAATCTACTAATCGACGAATAATACCCCGAGACTAAATAGCTAATACAAAGAAATAAAAATAGTGAAGCATCTGGAGAGTAAATCAAATCATTAGTGAAGTTTTGTAAAAGGAATGCAATTAATACAATTTTTGAAAATTGATTTTTATTTTTATCAGAGTTTGATTTAAGAAGTATAAAAAATATCAAGCTATAAATAATAACAGATAACAATACTCCATACTCAACAGCAAATGTTAAATAACCATTATGAGCTGTAGTTAGCTGGTTCAAGTGGGAATTAGAGGTTATTCTACCTTCAAGCGCAACGATTTTATCAATATTTGTAGCTAAAACACCACTTGATAGACTTAGGTCACCCACTTTACTGCTATATGTGCCAGTATTATCTGCCCATTCAAAAAACAATCTGGAATCATAAATGTACCATTTCCAAGAATGCTTTCCGGAATTAAATAGTGAAGAAGAAGAAATCAAAACTTGTTTGTAGCTAGGTATGCTTGGTAAAGAAATCTCAAGGTCAACAATAAAATCTTGACCTGAAAGATTTAGGTTTTGAGGAATTGCAATCCAATACTTGTTTGGTGAATATGAAATTACTCCAAAATCTGTAAATTTAAGTTCATTAACATCTTCATAACTAATCAATGTATTAGGTTTATAAAGATAAAAAGAATCATTTAATTCAGCCTCATTAAAATTTACTTTTAACAACTCCTGATCAGTTGTTATAGACAATTTAGATATTTCTCCTTCTAACCAGTTGTTGCCAAAAGACTGCCCATCAGCCCATCCACCAACTTCAATAAACGAAAGGTTTTCTTGCAAATCAATGTAATCACCATATGTTTGAGATTCACCAATTTGATTCCATTCTGTTCCATTTTCTGATATAAAAAATTCAACAATTGATCGCGGAGCCAACCCATCTTTGTATTTAAATTTCATTCTTAAAAATGCATGATAATTTTTATATTTACAAGATGGACATAAATTATTCAAATTATCAATTGTGATTGTACCTCTATACATCGCTAATTCTAGAAATTTAGATAACTCTCCTATTGTCATAATTCTGCCAGGACAGAGACTCTTAAGGTCATAACTACAATTAACCAAAAGGGAGTTTGATTCTAGTGATGAAAAATACTGCAATTCGATTGGTTCAACATCAGAGTAAATATTTTTTGACAACTCAACTTGGGTTCCTGAACCGGTTAATTGATAATAGAAAATACAAGCAAATTGAGATCTTGTAATATTTGCATCATCTTTTTTGTTATTAAGACATACATCCTTACTTTGGTTTAATGACTGCTCGGTAAGGTTAAAGTATGTACTTAATACTTTTGATATGTCGACAATCTTTACCTTTTCAATCTGACAAATTTTACTCTCCTCAACGCAATTATTATCTAATATGTACCTCGTTAAATAGTTAAACCCTATATCGGAATACTCATATTTATAATTGTATTTTTTTGTACTATCTGAAGGAAAAATATCAGAATTAATCTTATTTAAATCAAAATTGAACACACTCTGCAATTGTTGTAAGTCAACAATATTAAAAGATGGTTCAAAAGTTTTGTAAACATAATTTCCCCCTCCAGTGCCAATGAGTGGGTTTATGTTCTCTATTGCAATATCACTTAAAACGCCCCTATCCGAACCCTTTAGGATAGTTTGAGGGTTAAATGAAAATATAAATAGGGAAAAAACAAAAATTATTGAAGAAAAAATTATAAAAGTTTTTATATTCAATTTTTCTTTTAAATAAAAAAATAAAATTAAAGCAATTACAAATGCAATATAACTTCCCCTCGATTTTGAAAAAACTAGGGAAATTAATGATATTAAAAACATGATTAAAGAAAATAATTTGAATGATCCTTTGTTTAAAAACCATAAATTTAAAAAGTATAATGAGGCCACAACACATATAAAGCCAAATACATTTGGACCACTACCCTGAAGTCCAGCTAATCTACCAGAGAGAAATATGTTATTTGAATCAATATTTGCCGAAACCCACCCTGCATCTTGTATATATAGCCTATCTCGAACAAATAAAAACAAACTATTTACAAGAACTACAACAATTAGAAAAAAGAAAAAAGTTTCTTCAGTATTGTAAAGTTTATTGGCAACAAGATACTTCATGAAAAGATAAGCAAGTAGAGACATGAATACAAATCTAATATTTGTTTTGTTAAATAAATCTATCCCGCTTGAATTTATGAATGAGGAATATATAAAGAAAAATATTGTTATACCAGCCCAAAAGTAATCAACTTTATTGAAATTCTTAGTTTTATTAGATAAAAAATTTAAAAACAGAAACACAAAAATTCCAACTAAAGGAATATCTTCTAGTCCGATTCCCAAAAAATTGATACCAAAACTCGGAGGAATTAATAGAGATGAAAAAGCAATCGCTCCTAGAACAAAAAGTTGTTTGTTCTTAGTCATATATTTTACTATCAAGTGGGCCCGGCAGGACTCGAACCTGCGACCGACGGATTATGAGTCCGTTGCTCTAACCAACTGAGCTACAGGCCCTATTAACTATGAAATTATTGATTGAACTTTAAGAGCAAGGCTCATATCACCAGCAACTTTTAATTTACCAGTCATGAAAGCAGCTTGTGGACTTGAAGATCCATCCATAATTGCCTGCATAGTTTCAGTATCAGTTGTAACAGTGCATGTAGCTTCATTGTCATCTGATGAAATCTCACCACTAACACCATCGATAAATACTATATTATCGTCAGCAACAAATTTAACTGAACCACCTAATACACTGAGGTCTTTCCCTTCAGCTCTTTCTTTAACTATTGCAAGATAATCCATTTTTCCTCCATTCAATCTAATTATAGTGAAAAATTTAATGTATAGCTCCGAGGGTGGGACTTGAACCCACAACCAACGGATTAACAGTCCGCTGCTCTGCCAATTGAGCTACCTCGGATAGCAAATTAATAATACTAGACTTCAAATGGTATTCTGATAAATTTCTTTTTTCTTTTTTAAATCTTCAACTTGTTGTAACAGGGAGAAGTCTTTTTTTTCTTGTTGTTCAAATCTATTTATTAAAGTTTCAATTTTAAAATTTGCAAAATGAAGATATAACCTAACAATGGCCTCTTCGTATTGATCTGGCAAAAAAGAGATATTTTGATATTCTTTGCTCTTGTTTTTGTCATTCTTAAGAGTGCTAATTAACTCTTCGTAATCACTGTTTAGTGACAGGATTTCTTTTTCATTTTCTGATATTTCAAAACTATTCTGAACAATATTTGAAGTAACAATATCTTTAAATATTGATACAGAATTTAATGATGTTTCACCTACTTGCTCAAATTTATCCTCTGTTTGAAAATTAAGCTCTCTCTTTAGAATTTCTTTTTCAGTATTTAACTTTGTAGACAGTAAATCTAAAGCTATATCAACCTCCAAAGGGCTTAATTTAGCAGTAATTTTTTTAAAATAGTTAAAGACGCTTTTCTTATTTGATTCTTTAATTAGAAATTTATTTATTAAATATTCAATTATCTCGTCATTATTCTTTAATATATCATTAAATATTTCTGGTTTTGATTCATAAACATCAGATATGTCTTTATATTCAGCTGGAAGATTCAGGCAATGAATTTCAATTTGTTTTGAAATTTGGTTTTTAATTTCTATAACTCTTTCAGTTGCTTTTAAACCAGCTTCATCATTGTC
>Ga0310343_10001695_pt1 | contig 11413 bp, 13 predicted proteins | sample HC15DNA2025_MG_FD_203519 | JGI IMG/M metagenome (GOLD analysis project Ga0310343, IMG submission 203519) | Marine microbial communities from station ALOHA, North Pacific Subtropical Gyre - HC15-DNA-20-25_MG | ecosystem: Environmental > Aquatic > Marine > Oceanic | place: Pacific Ocean: North...
GGGGCTAATGTTGCTGTTAAAGGAGAAGGTGATGAAGTCCCAAGTTATGTGAGATCCAATATCACAGGATTTGATTTCCATGGAGAGGATCTTCATTTGTCTTCTATAGCTGGAGCAGTTGCCAGAGACGCAGATTTTAGTGATGTTGATTTACATGGAACTACATTAACCCTATCTGATTTAAAAGGCTCTAATTTGAATGGAATCGACCTTACTGATACTCTTTCTGATCGAGTTAATTTCCAAAAAACAGATCTTAGAAATGCTGTTTTAATAAATATGATTGCATCAGGCAGCAGTTTTGCAGGAGCTCAAATAGAGGGAGCAGATTTTTCTTATGCCATTCTTGACAGTGAAGATCAAAGAAATCTTTGTGAAATTGCTGATGGGATCAATCCAACAACAGGAGTTTCAACACGAGAAAGTCTTGAGTGTAGTTAGCAATAAAAATTATAAGTAAAGTTTCCTACCATTATTTAATTTAAAAATTTTTTCATCATCGTCTTGAAATATCATCTCACCATTTAATCTGGATTTCTTAAATTTTGAAAGTCTCGCTCTGTGAATATTAGATTTTCTATTTATATCGACTTCATTATCAAAACTTCCAATACAAATATCAATATTAGGGTTTGAAAAAGTTTTTTCTTCCTCTCTAATGAAAATTCTATCAATATTTGATTGTGTACTCTGAAATTTATTTTTAAATTTGTTTAATTTAATGTTGTTTGATTTTTTTCGATAAATTTTTTTAAATCCTAAAAATAGAATTCCAAAAATTAAAATTACAAAAAATTTGTTCATTACTTATCTAATTTTTATTTTTATATCTACGCCTAAGTTACTTTTAGTTGTTAATATTTCCTTTTTAAAAATTCCATAAGAAAAAATTCCTAATAAAGTTTTCAATGACTGAAAAACTAAAAAAACAGTAACCAAAAAGATAATAATAAAGTTTTCTACCAAAATATTTTTATTTTCTAAGTTATCCATAAATAATTAAATCACCTTTTTTTAAAATTTAAATGCATATGGACCAAAAAATTCACTAGCATCTCTTCCTTTAATTTTAGCAAGATCTAAGCTTTTATCTATATTCCACTTAGATGCCATTCCATAAAGAATACCAGCAGCAAAAGAGTCGCCACATCCATAAGAATCGACTTTTCTTTTTTTGTTTTTGAGAGCCTTGTATCTTCGTCCTGGATAAATAATGCCCCCCTTCTCGCCTTCAGTTTTAATAATGTATTTAGGCTTTAACGATAACTCAGAGAAAGAAAAAACTTCTCCCGGATCAAGATTACTACCTATTAACCCATCTAAAAGAACATTTGATTTATTTATTATATTTAATCCCACTCTTGGAGTTGTACAAAGTATTGGAGCTGATCTAGCTATTTTAAAAATCTCTGAATCAGATGCAGTAATAAAAATTCCGTCCATTTTATTTAAAATGTTCCATTCTAAGTTGTCCTTATGTTTTGGAGCCAACCTTTCACCTATAACTGTAATTGCTCTCTCACCTTGAGAGTCAATTAAACTAAATCCTCTTCTAGTAGGCTTATCACGCCATGCTACATGTACCTTTATTCCCATATTTGAGAGGATTTTGAAGCATTTTTTCCCATAATCATCATTACCTAATGCAGTAAAAAAATGAATTTGATTTAAAGTCAATTCGGAGAGTGTTTTAGCAATTATGGAGCCTCCACCTGCTGGATATTCATTAGACTTTTTAGAATGAGAAATAACTCCTGGGATTGGTAATTGATCGACTTTTAAAAAATTTATCCACTCGACATGACCTATTACAGCAAAATTTAAATTTCCTTTCTTATGCTTATAGTCTTCAAATTTATTATCCTTTTCAACAACCATAAGTCTTTAGGTATTATTATTAAAAAAATATTTTTGACTAGTGAATTCATTTAACATTTTAAAAGATAATAAACAGATCCTATCTTTTCTTTACCTTTTTCTATCAATTTTAGGTGCTGTTCTTCCAATGATGGCAAATTTTGAATTTGCTAGGGAATATGGAAATAGTTTTGATATCAATAACTTCATTGCCTTAGCGAATGTGAATCCTGCAGCTCAATCAATTTCTAGAGACTTATTAGTTGGAGCTAGCGCAATTTTTATATGGATAGTGAATGAATCAAGAAAATTAGATATAAAGAATATGTGGATTGTATACATCGGAACATTTCTAATCGCATTTGCATTTTCTGCCCCTTTTTTCTTGTTTCTAAGAGAGAGAAGAATTATTGAATTGGAAAATAATAATTAAAATATTTTCCTAAAAAGAATTACAAAAATGAAAAAACAACAACATGAAATAGATAACCATATTATTGAAGCGTAATCAAAAACATCTAATATGCGGCCTGAAATAAATGGTCCAAAAAAATAACCCATAGCAAAACATTGTGATAAAAGAGCAAGTGCAAAACCTTTTTTGTTTGAAGGAGCTATTCTGGAAACTACATCTGTTGAAGTTGGGAGGAATGAAGCAGTACCTAAACTAATTAAAATCAATGCAAAAGAAATCAAATAAAAAGCAGGGATAATTAAATAACTAGAAATAAACAACAAAAATGAAGCCAAAGAGAAGGTAATTAAACTGAATTTCAAACCAAATAATCTTCCTTTCCTTGATATCCAAGACCCTATAGGCCATTGTAAACACAACAATAAAATTAGCTGGATAGATATTATAAGGCTAGTAATTTCTTTACTTAATACACTCCTATATACTCCCCCTTTGACAAGGTCCAAAGGCAAAGTCACCTGAATCAGAGCTAAGGAGGTGGTTATTAATAAAATAGATAGAATTATTAATATAGAATTTTTATTCCATTTAGATAGTCCTTGTTCAATTGGATTCAATATTTTTTTCTTGGAGTTTTCTAATTTAGTTTTAATGGAAGAATTATTTTTCGAAATTAAAAAGATAATAATTAACATACAAAATATATCATTTACAAAAATTGATTTAGAAAACAAATAATTGGTCATAAGCCCCCCAAAGAATACCCCTAGAAATATGCCTAAAGCTTCGGAACTCCTTACCAGAGCGTAAGCTTTTCTTGTTTCAATTCGTTGGCAAAAAAAAGGTACTCCAAACTCTGCAGCTGGCCAATAAATACCTGCAGCAGCCCCAACAAAAGCTTGTCCAATCATATAAAGAAAAGTATCTCTTGAAAAAATGAGGAATATACTGGCAGCAATACTTAGTATTGATGAAGTAATTAATGGGAATTTTATCTCCTCTTTTTTATTAAGATAATTACCCGTTAAGAATCTTGTTAAAGTCCCTATTATGGCTGATATGGTGAACCCTAAGCCGATATCTGTCGCCGATAATCCAATATTATTAAAAATAAGTGATGTTAAATAAATGACACCTCCTGCTCCAAATGAAGCATAAAATCTTATTTTGGTTATTAACCTCAAAGAATATGGAAATTGAATCCACCAATTTTTGCTAATTTGAAAATTATTTGGACTAGTCACAAGTGAAATACATTTTTATCATTTTTTTAAGTTTTTGTGGTTTATTTTCTAATAATGTTTCGAAGGCTGCTGAAAAGATAAATATTGAATTTGAAGAGATGAAAATCCCTCTTACTATAGAGCAATTATCAAAATTAGAAAAATATAAAGAAGATTCAACAGAATTAATAAATTGGTTAAAGAAAAATGGATTGATAAAAGTTCTTGAACTATCAAAATTTTTAGAATTTCCAGTTTTCAAGGAAGAGGGACTAAACAGAGAAGTATTAAGAAGTTGGATAGGGCGTGAAATTCTTACAGAATTAAGTAAAACCATCACAGTTCCAGATGACAATAATGGAATAGAAATTTACAACACTATAGAAAGTTTATTAGAGGAAAGAAAAGAAGTTTCAACTTTAGATATCATTAAAGCAATACCTTCAGAAGAAATTTCTTTAGATATCGATAATTTAATCTTAATAATTTCATTTTGGAAAAATGAATTAGCAATGCAACAAGATCTTATATCTAAACTAAATAATCTTGAGAAAACTAATAAAGAGCCCTTCAAAAACCTGCAAGATAATGTTAATTCTGATCTTATAAAGATAAATAAAAAAATTTATGCGCCTCACAGAGTAAAACCTCTTGAAATTAAATTATGGAAAAATAAAAAACCAGATGATGATAAAGACCTTATAGTTTTTATGCCAGGACTTGGAGGAGAAATTAACAATTTCAAATGGATCGGAGGCGAGTTAACTAAAAGAGGATGGCCAATAGTATTTATAGATCATAGAGGAAGTAATTTAGAGGCATTTAAAGAAATACTAGAGGGTAAGGAAGCAATACCAGGCAGTTTAGATTTTTTCTTATATAGAATTAAAGATTTAGATGCTGTATTAAAGGCTCATCAAAATGGGGAATTTGGCTTACCCAATGATTCATATATATTAATGGGGCATTCACTTGGTGCTTTAATAGCACTGTTATATGAGGGGAATAAACCAACAGATAAGATTGATGAAAGATGTGATTCAGCTTTAAAAGACTTTGCAGTGACAAATTTATCAAAATTACTTCAATGTCAATTGAAAGAAATACAGTATTTTGAAAAGAAAAAAGATAATAAAGCAAAAGCGATTATAGGCTTTAATTCATTTGGAAGTTTAGTTTGGCCCAAAGAAAATAGTTCTGGTATTAAAATACCAACTCTCCTCATAGGAGGGACATATGACCTTATCACACCTCTAATGAATGAACAATTTATTGTTTTTTCTGCTTTAAATAATCCATCAAACAGATTTTTAATTATTGAAGGATCAAGTCATTTCTCTCCAATCAGAATAAATAATAGTTATCTAAAGAATAATGATGTCTTCAAAATTAATAAATCTTTTATTGGTTCAGATCCAATTTTAATACAAGACCTATCCTCGAAATTTATAGTTGAGTTCATAACAAATATTAAGGACCAAGAGATTCCAAGTGTAATTAAAAATCAAAGAGAAATGGGACTTGATTTCCATCTTTTGGATCTTGAAACTATTAAAGAAGTTTCTGAAAATTAGTATTCTATTCTTGGATCTAAGTAAGCAATTAATATATCCACAAAGAGATTCAAAGAAACTATGAGAATAGAGGTAAAAATAACTATGCCTTGAACCAATGTATAGTCTCTTTGAGAAATTGCTTCATGCAATCTTAAAGCAATACCTGGCCATGAAAAAGTTACTTCAAATAACAGGGCCCCTCCTGCCAAAGAGGCAATTGTCAAACCAGAGATTGTTACGATTGGCAAAAGAGAATTAGGTAAAGCATGGTTTAAAAAAACTTTTTTTCTCGATATTCCTCTACATTTAGCAGCATTTACATAATCACTTTTTAATGTCTTATCCAAATTTACTCTAAGTGAGCGGCTGAATATACCACTTAATAAAAAACCAAGAGTAATTGATGGGAGTGAAAGATGATAAAGGCTATCTTTTAAAGCAATAATGTTATTAGAGATAATACTATCTAAAACCAAAAAACCTGTAATTTGAGGTTGTTGCTGAAAAACTGGAAATCTACCTCCTATTGGGGAAATATTAAAATATACAGAAAATAATAACTGAGTTATCATTGCCCCCCAAAAAGGAGGAATCGCATATGTGGCAATACCAAAAATTCTTACAATATAATCAGTTTTACCTCCTCTATTTCTTAACCCAAGAAGTCCCAATGGGAATCCAATAAACATCGCACTTAATATAGAAAAGAAACCAAGCTCAAGACTTGCAGGTAATGACTTAAGAATAATATTTAGCACTGGCTCTTGAGTACTAAGAGATAATCCAAAATTTAAGTGCAAAATATCATTTATATAAGAAAAATATTGATTTATTAAGGATTCATTTAGACCTAATTTATTTCTCAGAATTTCCCTTGAGACCTCATTGGCGCCAGTTCCAAGTATGGCATCAACAGGATCGCCAGGAGCAACTCGCAATAAAATAAAAACTAATGAGGAAATTATCCATAACATTAATGGAATTAATGAAATCTTTAATAATGAATAGTTAAAAAGTTTAAATAAATTCCTACTCATTAACTAACTCAAGATCGCTTAATTTAATTATCCCTGCACCATTAAAAATAGGTTTTGATATTTTATTTTGAGACCATGCTTTTTGAGAAGATATCCAAATAGGAATGTAAGGCACTGAATTTGATGCTATTTTTTCAATTTCAAAAAGTTTATCTAATCTTTTATTTCCGCTTATGTTTTCACTCTCAAGAAATAAACTTTCAACTTTATTTGATCCCCAAAAACTCCCGCTATAAACAGATTCACCTTTTTTACATATGCCATCAACTATTTCATTACAGCTCAAAAGTGGAGTAAGATAAGCCTCAGGATCTGAATAGGCCCCCGTCCAATCGAGGATAACTGCTGTGTAGATTCCTAAACTTAGATTCTTATAAACTGTTGTAGATTCAACACCATTAAGTTCAATATTAATGCAATCTTTCAAATAATTTTTTATTTCTTCCTGCCATGTCAGGGCAATAAGTTTATCAGCAGGTACGTTTGACCTATAGGTAAGAGGGATGTTCAGTATATTTCCATTACAGTAATTCTCATTTTGCAATAACTTTCTAGCTTCTGAATAATCATATTTAGGCCAATAATCTTGATAATTTTTTTTTAATATCGGAGGAATTAGTGATCTAGATGGCTTTCTGAGGCCATAGCTCACTTTTTCACTAATTAAATTTCGATTAAGACTTTTTGCCAAGGCAAGCCTTACATTACTATTATTCAATGGGTAAGAACTAGTTCTAAGGCTTATAAAACTTAACTCTGTAAAAGGACTATTACCTTCTTTAAACTCTTTACTTTTACTTAGATTGTTTAAACTATTTCTCTGACTATCGTCAATTGAATTTGATAAGAGTACGTCAATTTGTTTACTTTTTAAAGCTCCAAAAAGCGAAGATGAATTGGAATATCCCACGAAATTAATACCATTATTCAAGGGCTTTTCACCCCAATAATTCAAATTTGGTTCAATTGATTGAACTTCATTAGAAAAACTAGTCAGCGTATATTTACCAGTACCAACAAATTTCTCGTTTAGAAACTTATCAGAATATTCTTTATAAAATGTTGGAGAGATTGGCGTTAAATTTACTGATGTAAGTAAACCATTTAGAGAACTTGATGGTTTATTTAGATTTATTATGACTGAATATTCACTTGGGGTTTCTATTGATTTAATCTTATTTCCTAAAATATAATTCATTGTTCCAATTTTTTTGAATCTATCAAAAGTAAACTTTATTGCATTTGAGTTAAGCGAAGTTCCATCATGAAAAAACACATTTTTTCTTAAATTAATAATTATTTGAAGTTTATCCTTTGAAATAATTGGCATCTCAGACGCCAATTTAGGTTCTAATTCTCCATTTGAATTTAATTCATATAATGTATCTCCTAAAGAATTTATCAATTGAATCGCCTTAAGAGTATTAGCTCTTGCTGGGTCTAAAGATTCTATTTTCCCAGAACTTGCTACTATGATTTTCTTTGATATTTTTTTTGAACTACAAGAATTCTGTAAAAAAGAAATTAAAATGATAGTTATTGATAAAAGAACTTTATTTTTCATATTTCTTAAATACTAAATCATACTGGGGTTTGTTTTGAACAAAAAATTTGTAACGTTATTTGACTTATTTCTAAAGCAAATGTTTTTTTAGAATCACAAGCAAACGGCCACTCTCTCACCCAACAAATTTTTTTACCTATATTTAATCCAATTACTTGAAAAGTCTTATTGCTATTTTTAATTTTTACGCAAGCACCTTTATAAAGGTTTTCAGAACATATTAAATTATTTTTTTGATTTTCATTAACTGCTAGTTTTGAATGAATCATTAAGGTGCTAAAACCAAACACTTACTATCTTCGGTTTAACAAGCCATCAAGAAATTTGCAAACAATTTTTTTAAATACAACTTAATTGACTTGCAATAGTTTTGACTTCATTAAGCGAATTTATTTCATCTTTCGATTTCTCAAAATTTCCATTATTAACCTCATGAGTAATAACAACAATTTCAGCTTTATCCTCAGTTGCATCTAGTTGAACAATTGATTCGATTGAAACATTATTTTTTCCAAAAATATCTCCAATCTTTCCTATTACGCCTGGACTATCAAGACAAATAATTCTAAGATAATTTTTTTTATTAATTTCAGAAAATCCTATGATATGACAGTCTCTCCAGAAATCAAAAGATAGTAATGGATCAATTGATTTATTATTTTTTTCTGATGCGGCATGCAAATTTAATATATCTGATACTACTGATGCAGCAGTTGGACCACTCCCTGCTCCTGGACCATACAACATTATTTCTCCAAGAGGATCTGCCTCAATCAATAATGCATTGTTGACTCCCATAACTGTCGCTAATGGATGAGATTTTGGAATCAAGGAAGGGCCTACCCAAATATTCAAAGCAAGTGAATCATTACGATTAATTTGTTGCCTTTCAGAAAGAGCCAAAAGTTTTATTTCAAATCCAAGTTTATTCGCATATTCGATATCCTTTAGGTTAATGTTACTAATCCCTTCTGAATGTATTTCGTCTCGTTTGATTTTCCCTCCAAATGCGAGTTCACTAAGAATAGAAATCTTATCAGCAGCATCATGCCCCTCAACATCTGCCGTTGGATCCAATTCTGCATACCCAAGGCTTTGAGCCAATTTTAATGTTTCCCTATAATCAGCTTTTTCATTTGCCATCTTTGAAAGAATAAAATTTGTAGTGCCGTTTATGATTCCAACCATTTTTTTTATGCTGTTACTTTTTAATGATCTTTTTAATGGTTCAATTATTGGAATCCCTCCGCAGACTGATGCCTCTGACAATATATAAACGTTTTCTTTAGCGGCGGTTTTATATAATTCTTCTCCATATCTTGCAATTACCGCCTTATTTGCTGTAACAACAGATTTACCTGATTTCAATGATTGCAGAATAATATCTTTCGCCAAATCAACCCCTCCCATTACTTCAACAATTAGATCTATGGAGGGGTCATTAATTAATTCAAATGGATCATCAGTTAATAAATTAGTATCTAGCTCAATATCCCTTTTTTTACAAAGATCTTTAACCGCTATCTTCGTAATTTCTATTTCTTTTAAAATTGGATGTGAATCAAATTCAGAATTTACTATTTTATAAATCCCTGTACCTACAGTTCCAAAGCCTACAATACCAATTTTGCATTTTCTCATTTTTTATTTCTTTTTACTTTGAGTTTAATTTTATATTATTAGACCTACAAAAATGCATTAGCTTGAGATTGCATTTTCAATAATATATTTAAAAAACCATTTGATCGTGAAGGAGTTAAGCTTGACTTTAAACCAGTATCTTCTATAAATTTTTTATCTATTTCCACAACTTCATTTGGTGTTAAATCATTTAATCCACTAATTAGAAATGCCAACAAACCCTTTGTTATGAGAGCATCAGAATATCCTTCCCAAAATAATTTACCGGATCTAATAGTTGCCTTAACAAAAACTTCTGAAACGCAACCCTTAACCTTATTCTCTTGAACAAAGACAGTTTTATCTGGTTCTTGCAATTTTTTGCCCAACCACAAAATGTACTCATATTTTCTTTTTGGATCTTCTGATTTCTTCAACTTTTCAACTAATTTTGATAGATTATCGTATTTTTCTTGATTTTCCATTTTTAGAACTATTAATTAACTACTCGTAGGTTTAATTATACAAATATTTCTTTTTCTGTGATAAAGCCTGACAAAGGAATATCCCATTCAGCTCTAGTTAAAGGGTTTGGGCTCAAACAGTTAGAAGTCAATACTCCAATGCATGGAACATTCCTCCAATTTTTATCACTCCTTAATTTATCAAAATAGCCTCCACCATAACCTAATCTCATTAAATTTTTATCTACAGAAAGACATGGAACAAATATCATACTTATCTCCTTATAACTTAATGAGAATGAGTTATTTGGACTTAGTATCCCTTCAGAATCTTTAGTAAGAGGATTTTCATCCCATGGGTAGAATAATAACTCTTTTTTATCTTTACACCTAGGCAAAGCTAGAGGAATTTTTTCCTTTAGACTTCTAATATCTACTTCATTTTTTAAAGGCCAATATATTGCTATATAACCAATATTTTTATCTGCCTTCAAGAAGGAGTCAACATATATTTTTACATTTTTTTCTACATTTTCCATTTGATTAAAAGAACTCCTATCTCTAAGTTTTCTAAACATATCCCTTTCTAATTTCTTTTTTTCAAAGATAGTCATCTTAAGTTTTCAGTTAAAGCCTACTTCATTTAGTTTTGTTAGTGCTATAGCCAATGCATCTGCTGAATCATCAGGTTTTGGAGGCTTTTTTAGTTCTAAGTCATTCATCACAGCATCTAGAACTTCTTTCTTAGATGCCTTTCCAGACCCAGCAATGTTAAGCTTTATTTGCGCGGGCGAATATTCACTAACCTGAATTTTTTTAGAGGCCAATACCATCATAATCACTCCTCTAGCTTGCACCACACTAATAGTAGTACTTGATTTATAGAAGAAAAATTTTTCTACCGCTGCTAAATTTGGATTCCAATGATTTATTAATTCATTAAGATCTTTGAATATCTCGTAGAGTCTGTCTTCTTCTTTTTTGTCTTTACTTGTCTCAATAATGCCACAATCTAATAATATTTTTTTTCCATTTTCTATTTCAATAATTCCATAACCAACTCTGGCTAATCCAGGATCAATGCCAATTATTCTCACAGTAATTAAACTTCTGCAGACAATTGAAATTTTGAAAGATTTTCTTTTTCATCTAAATCAAATACTTTGCAAAAAGCTTGAATAACTTTTTCACCTGAATCAACTTGTTCTAGAGGGTCTTTTCTCAGTCTATGTCTTAAAGAACAAGAAATAACCCTTGCTATATCATCCTCTTGTACTTCGGTTCTCCCTTCGAAAGCAGCAATTGCTCTTGCCGATCGATTTGTAACAATATCTCCACGTAAACCATCAACATCAAGTTCTCCACATATTGCAGATATATTCAATCTGAGGTCTTCGTCCATTTGAACAGAATTTAAAATTTCTTGAGCTTTAATAACCTTTTGTTGGAGTTCATACTGTTGTGTCTCAACACTCAATGAAAACTCATCAGGATTATCGTCAAAAGAAGTTCTTTGATCCACTACTTGAACTCTTAGTTCAGCATCTCTAACGGTTTTAACCTCAACACTCATTCCAAACCTGTCCAATAGCTGAGGTCTTAATTCTCCTTCTTCTGGATTACCTGAACCTATAAGAACAAACCTCGCGGGATGTCGAACTGAGACACCCTCCCTTT
>Ga0310343_10001696_pt1 | contig 11411 bp, 12 predicted proteins | sample HC15DNA2025_MG_FD_203519 | JGI IMG/M metagenome (GOLD analysis project Ga0310343, IMG submission 203519) | Marine microbial communities from station ALOHA, North Pacific Subtropical Gyre - HC15-DNA-20-25_MG | ecosystem: Environmental > Aquatic > Marine > Oceanic | place: Pacific Ocean: North...
GTAGAGTTCGTAAACTGGACTTTGAAGTCAGGTAGTATAAATAATAAAAAAGTATATTAATGGCTAGTAATCTTCGAGTAGATACAATATTACCATCCACAGGGACTAATGTTGCGATTGGTACTGCTAGTGGTTCAGTAACTTTTTTAGGAGATACTGATATCACCACAAGTGGTAGTGTAAGTATTGGTGGTACATTAACTTATGAAGATGTAACTAATGTAGATTCAGTCGGAGTTATAACAGCAAGATCAGGAATTAACGTAACTTCTGGGTCAATTGGAATTAATACTACTGGTGGTAATGAAAAATTAAATGCTTTTGGTGCAATACGTTCCTCTGGATCATCAGTTAATTTTAATGCTGGATTGGAAGGAACATTAATTGACTATGATACTTTAAATAGAATTTCTCGTGTTGGTCACGTTAATGGCGCATCTGGTAGTGCAAGATCCCTTGTATTTTTAACTGGTGGTGGTGAAAGACTTCGTGTTGGTCCTGCAGGTCAATTAGGAATTGGTGGTGCAAACTACGGAACATCAGGTCAGGTATTAACAAGTCAAGGTTCTGGATCACCAGTCCAGTGGGCAACACCTAGTTCAGGATTATCAGATTTTGATACTTGGTATTTAACAGCAGACACAGTAGGTAACACAAATCCATTACAAAATAATTGGTCACGATGGACAAGTCGTGGTGGCACTGGAACAGTTACATTTGCTGCACCTTCTTCAGGTATTTGGACATTTCCTTCTACTGGTTATTGGCTTATTGAGTGGCATGCAAGATTTCAAGTGACTAATGCAGAAGAAAGGGGTTGTAACGCAGATATCTATGTAACAGAAGATAATACATCATATTATTTTGTTAATCAATCAAGTGTCAATATGATTCAAAATTCTTTGGCAGTTAAAGGGAATGCAATAGCATCATATATTTTTGATGTTACAGATGTTTCAACGCATAAAATGAAAGTTGCATGTGGTTATCAAATGGTAAGTGGAACATTAACTGGTCACGGAGCATATCTATACAGTCATATTAAATTTTTTAAATTAAGAGACACATAAAGGACACATAAATAGTCAAAAAGAATGAGTATACTGAACGTTAATAAAATTAATCCAGTCGGTGGTGGTTCTACAGTAACCATCGCTGGAATTGCGAGTGTCACAAGTTCTGTCACTGCTCCGAGTTTTGTGGGTTCGGGTGCAAACTTAACATCTCTTCCAGCTGCAAATTTAACTGGTTCTTTACCTGCTATCAGTGCTGCTAACTTAACTAATATACCTGCCGCTAATTTAACTGGCACACTACCTGCTATTAGTGGAGCAAATTTAACAGGAATATCTGGTGGTAAAATTCTTCAAGTAGTATCAACAACTAAAACAGATCCTTTTTCTAGTGCTAGTACATCATATGTTGATGTTACTGGATTGTCTGCTACAATAACACCAGCATCGTCTTCAAATAAAATCATGGTATTAGTCACAGCATGTGGTAATACAAATGGATCAAAAGGATATGGTCGAATAGTGAGAGGTAGCACAGCAATAGCCGTTGGTGATGCTGATGGTAGTAAAGTACAGGCAACTTTTGATATGAATAACGCAGCTTCAGGTAATAGAGGTCAATCATATGTCGGTTCTATATTAGATTCTCCTAATACTACTAGTGCTACAACTTATAAACTTCAAATACGTCATGAAAATGGAGCGGGTAATGCTAATATTAACAGACTTCATGTAAACGATGATAGCTCTGTAAATGGTAGATACTCTAGTACCATCACATTAATGGAAGTATCAGTATAACTATAAATAAAATCATGTCAACACTTAGAGCCAACATAATTGATTCTCACTCCACTTCAACGGAGTTTAAAGAAACCATCACTGCGAATGGTGATAGTCAGTGGTTGGATACTTATGGTGTAATCAAAGCAAATCGTGATACGATTGCTGAAAGTATTACCATTCCTTCTGGAACGAATGGTCTTTCATCAGGACCAATAACGATTGCAGATGGACATACGATTACAGTTAATGGCGAGTGGGCAATCGTATGACAAAAATAGTTGTCAATACAATAAGTTCACAGACGGGAGTTACATCCGTAACTTTCCACGACACAATCACTGCAAATGGTAAGAAACAGTGGTTAGATCGTTTTGGAATTATCAAAGCAAACAGCGAGAACATTAATGAAAATGTCACTATCCCATCAGGTACAAATGGATTATCAGTCGGCACAGTTCGAGTTGGTGCAGGATATTCTGTCACAGTTCGTGGAGATTGGAGGATAGTATGACGAGTAAGATAGTTGTTAATAATATAGGATCAGATACTGGAATCAATACAGTTTCTTTTGATTCTAATGTTCAAAGAGGTAGTTCCAATTTACATAGTGTAGGTGTTGAAGTTGCAGGTGTTAATGTTCTAGGTGCTGATACACCTATAGGAACTGGTTCAACAATATATGATAATGGTGGAGCAATATTTAGTGGTATTGTTACTGCAATAGGAGGTGTGGGTCTCGGCACTACAACCACAACAGGAAGAAATGCAGGTGTCGGCACTGCTGTTGGTACAATAATTTTTAATGGCACATCAAATAGACTTGAAGTTTATGCAAATGATTTAAATTGGAGAGGTTTTTCACCAGCTGATCCAACGATAAGTAGTATTTCTGGCACATTATATGCAGGACAAGCATCAACTTTAACATTAGCAGGAGGTAATTTTTTAACAACTAATCTTCAAGTTAGATTTGTACAGTCAACTAGAAGTGTTGATGTAACCGTAACGGTCACACCATCAAGTGATACAGCAGCGAGCGTGGCTGTTCCAGCTAGTGTTTACAATAGTATTCAAGCAAATGATGTAGTAAGTATTTCAGTAACTAATAGTGATAATGTGGCAAGTAATACAGTTACCAAAACCGCATCTGGTGTGCCATCAGGTGGCACTGTCACGACCTCTGGATCTTATCGAATACATACATTCACATCAGATGGTAATTTTGTTGTGCCAACTGGAACTACCTTGTCTAATGTTGAATATCTTGTCGTTGCTGGTGGAGGTGGTGGTGGACCTTCTAGTCAAGGTCATCAAGGAGGTGGCGGTGGTGCTGGTGGACTAAGAACATCAGTCGTAGGTGCAACCTCTGGTAGAGGATCAAGTGCTGAAAGTAGATTAACATATACTGCTGGAACATATGCAGTCGGTGTTGGAGCTGGTGGTGCTGCTAAAACCACTGCTGGTGGTGGTTATGGTAATAGTGGTGTTCAAAGTAGTTTAGCAACGACTGGATCTGCCATAGTCTCCTCTGGTGGTGGTGGCGGTGGTAGAGGTCAAAATGATGGTGCAAGTCGAGGTGGTCTAAATGGTGGTTGTGGTGGAGGAGCTGCATCATCTGACCAAAGTATAGCGGCACCAGGTAGTGGTACAGCAGGTCAAGGATATGATGGTGGTCAACCAACATGTACAGGTTGTGGTCAAGGTGGTGCTGGTGGAGGTGCTGGTGCTGTGGGTTCTAATGGAGGCACTGGTGGTGTAGGACAGAATAATACTCCTGGTGGAGCTGGACTTGTAAATAATATTACAGGATCAAATGTTACTTATGCAACTGGTGGTGACTGTCCAGGAGCTGCTGGTGGTAATCAGAATCCAGGTGCTGCTAACACAGGTAACGGTGGTGATGGTGGGTATAGTCATAATAATAGTTCAACTGGACAGGCAGGTGGTTCTGGAATTGTAATTGTAAGATACGTATTATAAAAAATGGCACATTACGCAAAAATAGTTTATGGTAAAGTAACTGCAGTCAGAGTCGCAGAGGCAGAGTTCTTCGATACCTTTGTTGATGACTCACCAGGAACTTGGGTGCAAACATCATATAATACACGAGGAGGAAAACATTATGCACCAAACTCAAACACTGAGGATAGTGGAACTCCTATAAGAAAAAATTTTGCTGCGATTGGGATGAATTATGATGGCACTGGTTTTTATAATGATGCACCATACCCAAGTTGGACATTAAATTCAACAACATATTTGTGGGATCCACCTGTTTCATATCCAACAGATGGAAAATTTTATGAGTGGAATGAATCTACTAAAAGTTGGGATGAGACTGTCGCTGACTGGCCAAAACAAGATAAATAACTAAATGGCACTAACAAGAGCAACCGATAAGATAATCGCAAATGCTGATGGGAATCTAAACCTATCAGGAATCGTTACTGCGACTAAATTTGTTGGTGATGGTTCACAACTATCAGGTGTATCTGGTTTAGGAACTGCATTAAGTAATGTATCTACAAATCCACTAAATAAATTTTACTATGTAAATAGTATTTTAAGTATTGATAGTAATACGATTGTTGACCCACCATCAACCGCTGTTGCAGTTTATACAAACTATTCAGAATTAAGAATTGAAGAAAGTGTTGATTTAACAATCGAATCAGGTGACTTAGTTCCTGATGTGCTCGATTTATTTGCTTCATAAATAACTAAAAAATATAAACCATGTCAAGATTAAGGGCGAATCAAATAACAAATAAAACCGCAAACGGTGCTCCAACTGCGACTAATGGTTTTATAGTAACAGGAGTTTGTACTGCGACAAGTTTCGTAGGAAGTGGTGCAAACTTAACAGGTATTGATGCAACTGCAATAAAACATACTGATGGTAGTGTTAAGGCACAAGCAGTTGCAGGTGGTGTAAATATTACTGGTGATGTAAGTGTAAGTGGTGCTTTAGGTGTTGCAGGAGTTTTAACATATGAAGATGTAACGAATGTAGATTCAATCGGTGTTATTACAGCAAGAGATGGTTTACGTGTTACTGGTATTGCAACCGCAACTGCGTTTCATGGTGATGGTTCACAACTTACTGGTATTTCAGTTGGTATTGCAACAGAGGCATCAACAGTCACAGACGGAAATACAGTCGTATTAGATTTATCAAAAGATGATCACAAAGTTTTAGCATCAGGTGTAGTTACGATTGATGTTACTGGAGGAACAGAGGCAGATAGTCATGTGATAAGAGTTGAAAATACTGGAATTGCAACAGTTGGGTTTGCTACCCATTTCTTATTTCCATCAGGTGGCACACCAAATTTACCAACAGCAAGCGGATCAATAAGTTTAATATCGTTCACAGTCCATAAAGCAGGAGCAGCAGGAACTTCGTTATTGGCAGGTGCGTCAGTCAATTTTAGTTGAGGTTAGAATATGGCAAGACCTTTTTTACCCCACACTATAACTGATGATAGTGCCTTGGGTGGTGCAGTAATAGAAAATAGTTTAAGATTTAGACATACTGGAGTCAGTACAAAAATGTACAGAACAGGGAATACGACTAGTTCCTCTTATACATTTTCTTTATGGTTTAAATATACAGGTCACAATAATAATACGTATAATGCACTTCTTTGCTTTCCAAATGCAGGAACTAATGCCTCTGTTGTAATAGATAATAATCACAAAATGTATTTTGATAGGGGTAACGGAGGTTCTCGTTATGCTCCCGTAAGATTTTTTAGAGATCCTGGTGCATGGTATCATCTAACCTATTCAGTTAATAGTAATAATTTTAATGCTTATATAAATGGTGAATCTTATCAAACAGGAACAGTAAGATCATTAGATACAAGTGCTCAAGGAATAAGAATAGGTATTTTATATGATAATTATTATTCTTGGGAAGGTTATATAGCAGATGTTCATTTAGTTACTGATCAAGCTTTGCTTCCAACTGATTTTGCATATACTGATTCATTAACAGGATTGTGGAGACCTAAAAAATATGAGGGAACATATGGTACTGGTGGATCACATTTAGAGTTTAAAGATAATTCAAGCACATCAGCGATGGGTAAAGATACTAGTGGTAATGGTAATGATTTTACATTAGTAAATTTTGATACACGAGATAGAATGAAAGATACTCCAAGTAACAGTTTTTGTATTGGTAATTCAATCAATAAAGGTTATTATCTTGGTATTCTAAAAGGTGCATTAAGATTTGCTGGTGGTTCAAGTAATGGAACAGTCACAGGAACAATTGGAGTCGATCCAAATCGCAATAAAAATGGATATTATTGGGAGCTTCGTGTAACTGGAACTCAATCTAATAATAGAGGTTTTTATGGAATAGCTCAAGATGTTAATATTGGTAATTTACAAGTTGCACGAGGTGGTGACACAAAATCATGGGTGTTGAGAAATGGTGATGGTGCACTCTTACATAATGGTTCAAGTGCATCAAACACTGGGGTATTAAGTCCTAATGATAAAATTATGATTGCTGTTAAGGGTAATAGTATCTGGTGGGGTAAAAACGGAACATGGTTTAACTCTGGCAATCCTGCAACTGGAACTAATCCAGCATATACTAACGTGAATGTTCCGTGGGTACCTGCTATTGATTTAATGACAAACGTTGTAACCATATTCAATTTTGGACAGGATTCCTCATTTGACGGAGCGGAAACTGCACAAACAAATAAAGATGCAAGTGGATTAGGTAATTTTTTCTATGCAGTACCATCAGGATTTAAAGCACTTTGTACTAAAAATGTAACTATTGAATCATCAACTGTTTACAACGCAAAGAAACATTTTAATTGTGTAACTTGGACAGGTGATACAAATGGTAGTAAAGATATTACAGGTGTTGGATTTACACCAGACTTAGTATCAATAAAGTCAAGAACAAACACTTATGAATTTTTGTGGTTTGATAGTGTGAGAGGTGCTGCAAAAAGATTATTCTCTCATAATAATAGTAATGAAAGTGAAAATCTTGCTACACTAAATGGTTTTATCACAGATGGTTTTAGGTTAGGTACTGGTTCTAGTGTTGATTTAAGTGTAAGTGGTAGTGCTTCAAACAACTATGTTGCATGGTGTTGGAAAGCAGGAGGAGCAGCGGTAGCAAACACTGATGGAACTCTTTCATCTTCAGTCTCTGTAAATAAAGATGCTCGTTTTTCAATAGTTTCTTGGACAAGTGCTGGAGTAACAGGATCAACTATTGGCCATGGTTTAGGTATTAAACCTGATGTTATTTTCTTGAAAGGAAGAAACGTATCGGAGAACCAACCTTGGAGAGTTTATCACAGTGCATTAGGAGCAACAAAGAGTCTACAATTACAATCTGATGCTGCACCTGCAACACAAACAGGTGTTTGGAACGATACTGAACCAACATCAAGTGTATTTACTGTTGGTAGCTTTGGCTCAGTTAATGAAAATACAAAAAATTATATAGCATATTGTTGGACAAGTGTTCCAGGATATTCAAAATTTGGATCGTACGTTGGAACTGGATCCAACTCCGTTACTTTTCTTGATTTAGGATTCAAACCTGCGATGATAATAGTTAAAAGAAATGCATCAGAAGATTGGGTAATCGTAGATTTTAAAAGAACGTCTAATGATGGTGGTAATCCAAGACAACTTTATTTACGTCCATCTGGAAGTAATGTTGAAGGTTCTGGAGTCATATATGATTTAACATCAAATGGAGTGAGTTTTAATAACACTTCACAAAACGAAAGTGGTCAAACCTACTATTACTTTGCTTGGGCAGATGAAGTAGGAACTACTCCGTTCGGTAGTCAGGTCACTGCAGGATAAATAAAGTATGTCATTTACTAAAGTCGCACCAGCAGGAATAGGGACAGAACCAGGCGATGGTTATCGTATTGGGAATAGTTTTCTGCATTCAACTGGTCTTAATGTATCTGGTATAATAACAGCAACTGAAGGTGGAACTGTTGCATATTATGGTGATGGATCAAATTTAACTGGTGTTGTTCAGTCTGATACTCCACTTGGTAATAGCACTGCATCAACCATCTTTTATGAAGCAGATAATACTACAACAATATCTACTACAACCACATTATCAAGAGCATCGAGTAATCCTGGCAAAATATATACGAAGTTCCAAGAGGTCGTTGTTGGAACAGCACCAGGCACAGTTGAACTAATTGTTGCTGATGGTGAGGAATTTGTGATTGATGCCTACCAATTGGGTGTAATATAAATATAAAAAAGTGTCAATAAAACTATGTCGATAATTCGTGCAGATAGTATAAAAAGTAGATCGGGCAGTGGTGCACCAACTGCAACTAATGGTTTTATAGTATCAGGAGTTTGTACCGCAACATCCTTTTCAGGTAATGGTGCTGGATTGGTTGGTGTTGCATCAACGGATAATATTAATACATCTACAAATGCAGTATTATCAGGAATAGTTACAGTCGGAACATTAAGTGTATCAGGTAATGCGGGTATTGCGGGTGTATTGACATATGAAGATGTCACAAATGTAGATTCAATCGGTGTCATAACTGCGAGAGATGGTTTACGTGTCACTGGAATTGCAACCGCAACAGCTTTTCATGGTGATGGTTCAGCACTAACAGGTATATCAGTTGGTGTTACGACTGAAGCATCTACGGCTACAGATGGAACTACAGTCGTATTGAATCTAGCAAAAGATGATCATAAAGTTTTAGCCGCAGGTGTTGTCACGATTGATGTAACAGGTGGAAACGAAGGTGATAGTCATACGTTAAGAATTGAAAATACAGGTATTGCAACAGTTGGTTTTGCGACTCATTTCTTATTCCCTTCTGGTGCAGCTCCAGGATTACCAGTAGCAAGCGGATCAAAAAGTTTAATTTCATTTACAGTACATAAAGTAGGAGCGGCGGGAACAGAATTATTCACAGGTGCATCTGTAAGTTTTAGTTGAGGTTGAATAATGGCAAAGTTTACAGGACACACAATCACTCCTGATAGTGCGTTAGGTGGTAAAGTTATAGGAAGAAGTGTAAGATGTGGTAATGGTGGTGCTTTTAGAAGAACACCCAGTGTTACAGGAAATCAAAAAGTTTGGACTTGGAGTGCATGGGTCAAAAAATGGGCTCAGGGAGGAACGAGTCATCTTTTTTCTAGTCAGGGTAGTAATAACGGTATTTCTGCAATTTATTTTAATGGTGATAATATTCATACTTATTTTGATACGACAGGAGCAAATCCCTATGGTGCAGTAAATTCTCGTGAATATAGAGATCCAAATTCTTGGATGCATATTGTTTGGCAAGTTGACGCACTTAACACCGATCAAAGAATATGGATAAATGGTCAGGAAGAAAGTATAACTTCGAGTAATGACCCACCTAATTATGCCTATTCGATGAACGAAGCTGGTAAACGTAATTCTTTTGGAGAGTCTGCATATGGTGGTAGCCATACTAACGGAATATATTTTGCCGAGATGCATCATTCTGATGGATATAAGTATGATCCATCTTATTATGGATATACTGAACCTCAAACTGGAATATGGAGACCTAAAAAAGTAACTGGTATATCATATGGTACAAACGGATTCTACTTAGATTTTTCAGATAATTCGACTGCAGCGGCTCTTGGTAAAGATAGATCTGGTAATGGAAATGATTGGTCAACAAATGGTAGTATATCTGTAGTTAATAATAAAACAAATGACTCTTTATTAGACACTCCCACTAATAATTTTTGTACTTTGAATCCTGTTAGAAGACAAAATGATAATTGTAATTTAGATGAGGGTAATTTGCAAGCATCTGGATCAAGCACAAGTTATCCAGGTGCAGTTGGTAGTATAGCACTTTCTTCAGGTAAGTGGTATTATGAATTCCAAATTGATACATATACTACACCTGGTGCTGATCCGATGTGTGGAATATGTCAAAATGATTATGTCGGTGGAGGAGCAGATAGAATAACATATCGTGCTGGTGGAGCTTATATTACTTCTACTCCATCAGAACCCACTGATCCAGATGCCTATGCTGTGGGTGATATAATTGGTGTTGCTATTGATTTAGATGATGCAGCTGGAAAAATTCGATTCTATAAAAATGGAAGTCTTCAACCCATTCTTGCTAACGGAGATTTAGATGATGTAAAAACTGATTTACAAGTATCAACAGTAGGAGGAGTGTACCCTTACGTACAAATGTATACTAATGATGTGTGTACAGTTAATTTTGGACAAAGACCGTTTACTTATACACCACCATCAGGACATAAAAAGATAACAGTAAATGCAAATAATAGTTTCTTAAATAATGGCACTCCATCAGTTATAGATCCAAAAAAACATTTTGATACTGTAACATATACTGGACCTGGATCGGGAACACAAAATATTACTTCTCTTGGATTTCAACCAGACTTTGTGTGGATAAAAGCTAGGAGTGTTGCAAGTTATTATATTAATGCAGATTCAGTTAGAGGTGCTGGAAAATTACTTTCATCAAATGCGAGTACAGCAGAAACAGATGATTCAGCTACACAAACAGCTTTTCAAGGATTTTTAAAAAATGGTTTTACAGTTGGTTATAATGGTGCTTGGTACACAAATGGTGGTGGAAGTGGTTCATCGGCAACTATAGTAGCATGGTGTTGGAAAGCAGGTGGAGCAACAGTTACAAATAATGATGGCACTATAGCAACTCAAGTTTCTGTAAATCAAGATGCAGGATTTTCAATTGTAACTTACACTGGAACTAATGCAGATGCAACGATAGGTCATGGATTAGGAAAAGTTCCTGCCTTCGTAATAATCAAAAATCGAGATAGATCTGTTGAGTGGATAGTTAAACATCATAAATTGAGCTCTGGTAAAGTATTATACTTAGATATTGATTCTAGTGAGGACACTGCAAGTGGTTCAAATAATGGTATAATTAATGATTTAGATAATGCATCTACTATTAGTTTAAGTAGAACAGGTAACTCAGGTAACTATAATAATGTAAATTACTCTGGAGAAAGATTTGTGGCTTACTGTTGGTCTGAAATTCCTGGCTATTCAAAATTTGGTAAATATACGGGCACAGGAGATGCAGATGGACCTTTTGTGCATCTTGGGTTTAGACCAGCATGGGTTTTATATAAATGCATTTCTGTAAACAAAGGTTATGGATTAGCTGATAGCACAAGAACCCCATCTAATGAAATACAAAAAACTTTGTTTCCAGATACAAGTGGAGCAGAATATTCAGCATCTGGCTCTAGTAATCACATACAAGATTTTTTAAGTAATGGATTTAAGTTAAGAAACACTAATCAGAGATACAATCAAAGTGGACAAACATATGTTTATATGGCTTTTGCCGAGCAACCAGGAGGTGTCACTCCTTTTCAAACATCATCTAACGCAAGATAGTATAATATAAGAACTTCCTAAATATAATTACCTACATCGGAACTTGCATGATATTAGCAAGGAGATAATAGGGGAAAAGTTTTTACACCGAGATGGACGATATCCAAAAAGAACTTAAAGATGTGCAAAAGAAGATAGAAGATATTGAAAAAAAGCAAGAAATG
>Ga0310343_10001697_pt1 | contig 11411 bp, 10 predicted proteins | sample HC15DNA2025_MG_FD_203519 | JGI IMG/M metagenome (GOLD analysis project Ga0310343, IMG submission 203519) | Marine microbial communities from station ALOHA, North Pacific Subtropical Gyre - HC15-DNA-20-25_MG | ecosystem: Environmental > Aquatic > Marine > Oceanic | place: Pacific Ocean: North...
TTATACTTTACATTGATTATTTTAAGTTCTTTTTCGGCCAAATCTTGTTTGGCTACAATAGTATTTTCATAAAAAGCCATAATTATTTGCTATTAATTGTTTTATTATTTATTTGTAAAATCTGGTTTATACTATAATGAAGAATTATAGCAATACTAATTATTATTGATTAAATTGAAGAAAATGAGCGCTTTATTATTTCCTGGTCAAGGTTCACAAATTGTAGGCATGGGATCAGAATTTTATAATAATTTTGATATTGTAAAAAAAATTTTTAAAGACGCTGATGAAAAATTGAATTATTCTATATCTAAATTGATTTTAAATGGACCTGAGAATCAATTACAACTTACTCAAAATACTCAACCTTCGATTTTAACTGTTAGCTTTTCAATTTTTAAGGTTCTGAAAGAAGAGTTTAATTTCGATTTCAATACATTTAATTATTTCGCTGGACATTCTTTAGGAGAATACAGCGCACTTGTTTGTTCAAATTCATTAAAATTTGAAGATGCAATCTATTTACTACATGAGAGAGGTAAAGCAATGCAAGAGGCGGTTCCAGTTGGAAAGGGAAGTATGCTAGCAATACTTGGTGTAAAAATTGAAGATATCTACGATTTGCTTAATTCATTTAAAGAAAAGGGAGTTTGTGAAATCGCTAATGATAATGCGGATGGACAAGTAATTGTCAGTGGTGATAAAGATACTATCGTTTCTTTTCAATCTTTATTGAAAGAAAAAAAAATTAAATCAATACCATTAAAAGTGAGCGCACCATTCCATTGTTCTTTAATGAAATCAGCAGCTGATAAAATGAGGAACAAAATCAAAAATATCAATTTTGAAAGTCCTACGCATTTAATTTTAAGCAATGTTACAGCAAAAATTGAAAAAAATCCGGAAAATATAAAAAAATTGTTAATTGATCAGATTTTTTCAACTGTTAAATGGCGTGAAACCATTATAAATATTTCTAATGAAGGGGTATCCAATTTTGTAGAAATTGGACCAGGAAAAGTCTTAACAGGTATGGTAAAAAGAACTGTAAAAAATGCTAATTGTTTTTCAATTAATTCAGTCGCTGATATTAAAAATTTAAAAAATGAATTTAAAAAATAAGAAAGTTTTAATTACAGGTGCCACAGGTGGAATTGGAAACTGCTTAGTGAAAAAATTTGATAGTTTAAATACGAAAATTATTGCAACCGGTACCAATGATGAGAAGTTGGACAATTTGAAAAAAAATTTTCCAAATATTCAAGTAGAAAAGTTTAAATTAGATCAACACGATAAGATAGATGATTTTATCAATAATGTTCATGATAAATTAGAAGGTCTAGATATTTTAATTAATAATGCTGGTATAACTCTAGATAATTTATCAATTAGATTGACAGAGGCAGATTGGAAAAAAGTTTTAGACATTAATCTTACGTCTACTTTTTTAATGTGTAAATCAGCTATTAAAAAGATGTTGAAAAAAAAATATGGAAAAATAATAAATATTACATCTATTGTCGGTCATACAGGAAATCTAGGTCAAGCTAACTATGCAGCTTCAAAAGCTGGAATTATTGCATTTTCAAAAAGTTTAGCCATAGAATATGCAAAAAAGAATATTAATATAAATTGCGTATCTCCTGGTTTTATAAAAACTGAAATGACAGATAAAATTAATGAAGAATTTAAAAGAAATCTCATAAACAAAATTCCTTCGGGAAACCTAGGCACGGGAGAAGATGTTTCTAATAGTGTAGCTTTTTTAGCTTCTGACATGGCAACCTATATAAATGGAGAAACAATACATGTTAACGGTGGAATGTATATGGCTTGACAATTCTAATTAATAATTTATTAAGAATTAGATAAATACGAAAGGAATTCATGTCAGACGATATAAAAAGTAAAATAAAGAAAATTGTAGCAGATCATTTAGGTATAGAGGAAGAAAAAGTTACAGAAGAGGCAAGTTTCATCGACGATCTTGGGGCAGACAGTTTAGATACTGTTGAACTAGTTATGGCTTTCGAGGAGGAATTTGGTTCAGAAATTTCTGATAGTGAAGCTGAAAAAATATTAACTGTTGGTGATGCAATTAAATTTATAGAGAGTAAATCTAGCTAATTTTTTTTAAAATGAGACATGATAATAAAAATATCATGGTAGTTTTATCATCTCCATCAGGAGCAGGTAAAACGACGATTACAAAAAAAATTCAGCAAAAATTTAGTTCCTTCAAGATATCTGTATCTCACACCACAAGAAAGCCAAGACCAAACGAAGTAAACGGTGTTGATTATCATTTCGTAGATTCAGAAAAATTTAAATCTTTGATAAAAGAAAATAAACTTTATGAATATGCAAAAATATTTGATAATTATTATGGAACTTCAAAAGTCATTGTTGATAATTTAATTAAAACTAATGACATAATATTCGATATAGATTGGCAAGGAAATCAACAACTTTCAAAATATAAAAATTTAAATTTAGTAAAAATATTTATTACAACAAAAAATAAAGAGGAAGTTGAAAGTAGATTAATGAAAAGAAATCAGGACAGTAAAGAAGAAGTGAAAAAAAGGCTAAAATCTTTTGAAGAAGATATTAAACACTGGGACGATTACGATTATATTGTGACTAATGACGATTTAGAAAATTGTTTTAAACAAATTGAAAATATTATCTTATTGCATAAAAAACCAATCATTTTTCCTCGTACAATTCAGTAATTTTGTAATAAATTTCTGACTTTAAGTCAGATGGTCTTAAATTAAGATTAAGATTTTGAATACCCTTTTTTCCTAAAATTTTTTTATAATTTTTCTTAATCATTTTTCTTCTATTTGAAAAAAAAATGTTAGTTATCATTTCTAAATTGTCTAAATTTTTAATTTTATTAATTTTTTTTCTTTTTGGTAATAAATGTAAAACTGAGGAGGTAATTTTAGGTTTAGGATAGAAACAATTAGGAGATACATTAAATTTATTTGAAAGTTTTAATCTATAATTAGTTATTACTGTCAATCTTCCAAAAGATTTGCCTATAATTTTTTCAGCGACTTCTTTTTGAAACATAAGAATTAAATCTGTAAATTTTGGAGGCCAATTTTTAAATTTTATAAGTTTTACTAAAATTTGTGACGAAATATTGTACGGTAAATTTCCAAACACTATACTTTTGATATTTATTATTTTTTCAAGGTCTATTTTAAGAACATCCGAATTCAACAATGTCACTCTATTATTATTTTTATATTTTTTTTTTAATACTTCACAAAGTTTATAGTCTTTCTCAATTAATATAAGACTTTTAGGTTTTTTTTCTAAAATTTTTTCTGTTAAAGCCCCGTGTCCAGGACCAATTTCTAATATATTTCTATTTTTGATATTTTTGAGACTTATTATTTTATTTATTATGTTTTTATCAGTAAGAAAATTTTGTCCTAAAGATTTTTTAGGATAAAGCATTATTTCAACCTATCTAAAAAGTTTATACAATTTATTAAACTTTGATTATTAGCTAAATTTTTCCCAATAATATCTTTTGCAGTACCATGATCAGGCGACATTCTGATATATTTAAGTCCCAAGGTTATGTTAATTGCATCAAATTTAAATAAATTTTTAAAAGGAATTAAAACCTGGTCATGATACATTCCAACTATTACATCATATTTCTTATAATCAGAATTAAAGAAACTGTCTGCAGCCATTGGACCAAAAATATTTGTATTTTTTTTTAAATATTTTATTGCTGGGATAATTTGTTTCACTTCTTCAGAGTGTTTTTCGTACTCAGCATTATGTGGATTTAAGCCCAGAACAGCAATTATAGGTTTATATTTAAAAATTTTTTTAAAATAAAAATTTAGAGTATTAATTTTTTTTATTAACACTTTTTTATTAATATTTTTGGATATATTCTTTACTTTAATGTGTGTTGTAATTGGAACAACAGATAATTCTTTATTATAAAGCATCATAACCTCAGAATATTTTTTAACTCTCGATATTTTTGCAATAAATTCTGTCACCCCATGAATCCCTTTTTTTTTAATAAGTTTTTTATCTATTGGACAATTAATAAAGCCTTTAATTTTATTCTCAGAACAAATTTTATTTGCCAAATTTAAGCATCCAATTACATATTTTGAAGCATCTTTATCTTCAACATGAAAACACTTTTGGTATTTGAGCGGGTAATCGATAATATTTAGAAAACTTTTATCATTTTTTTTATTTATGTTATTAATTTTTCTTAAAGGAATTTTTATTTTAAGTTTTTTTGCTTGGTCAGATAAAAGTTGGAAATTACCAATTAATGTAACTCTTTCTTTCTGAAGTTTGGTAACTTTTTTCCATGCTTTAAAAATAATTTCAGAATTAATACTATTCGGATCACCGCAAATTATTAGTATTTTTGAATTCATTTAATTTCAATTAGGGTATTATTTTTTTTAAGAGATAAATGTGTGCTAGAGTACATATTTAATAGATCAGTTCTTTGTTTACTTATAATTGAATTTTTTAATTTTTCTGTTTCAAGTTTATTTAAATTTTCTTTATATCTCTTATTGTTTAATTTCAGAAAAAGAATATTATTATTGTTAGTAATTAAAGTGTATTCTCCAACGTCAATTTTCTTTATCGACTCATATATTGGTCTTGAGAGGCCATTAGAATTTATCCAACCTAATTTTCCTCCATCTAGAGAAGTATTTGAATTACTAAATTTATTTGCAGATTTATCAAATCCGTATTTTTCAATATGAACTTTAATTTCATTTATAATTTTACTTTTTTCATCTAAATTTACAAAATTTACTTCTATTTGCGATAAATTAAACTCTTCAATATTTTTCTGTTCTTTCACAACAGAGTTTAGCTCATTTAATACCTGCTTCTCATCAATAACAATTTTTTTCGAATAAATCTGAACAATAAGATTTTGCCAAGAAAATTCAGTCTTAATTTCGTTTAAATACTCATCAAAATCAATTTTATTGTTTGTAAAAAAATTTTCGAGTTCGTTTGTATTGATATTGAGCTTAGATGAAACTTTTTTTAAATGATTTTTAGTTCTTTCAAAATGATCATTTTTTAAATTGTACTTCTTCAGCTCTTCTCTTTTTAGTTTAAGATTTATTAATGATGTCATGGATAAGTTTTTGATTGAATCAATGTTTCTTTGGCTCAAATCTTCTCCTGCTAAAAATAATGTAGTTTTGATTTTATTTTCTAATTCAAAGGATGTTACTATCTCACCGCCAACTTTTGCAATAATTTTTGTATTTTGTGCAAGTAAGTTATTATTTAAAATTAAAATCGTAAAAAAAGATTTTATAATTATTATTTTAAATAAAAAATTCATAAATAATTAAAATTTTGGTGATGAAATTTCTCCAAAAGGACTTAAAGTAACTTTAAACATTAATGAGTTTTCTGCTTCGAGTTCCGAATCATTGTAGAATTCTCTTCTGTAAACTAAACCAGCTCTTAAACAGTCATTGATATACTCATAGCTTAAGTTGTAATATTCAGATGAGTTAGTAATTATGTTTCTTTTATTGCTAAAGGTAAATAAACCATTATTACCCCTTTTAATTTCTAATGAAGATTTTACATATTCTTTTACGTCGGAAATATTATTTTCCTCTAAATAATTTAGATTAAATTTTATATTGCTTAGAGAATATTCTGCACCAACCTCGTTATAATTCATCTCTTTGAAATTTTGATCAAGTGAATAGTTATAATCTATTTTTAAATTATTGGTATCATATTCAAAAGTACCAACCACATCTGAAAATCTTTTATCTAAGCTCGATGTATCAGACATTTTTTTATTTGTTTTTCTTTCATTGATAACCTGACCTAGTGAAAGTTTAATATTATTTTCCTTTCTTTTTCTCTCATAGTCGAAGCCATAAGTTAAATTTGATCCACCTTCAAAATTTGATGATGAATTTACTCTATTAAGTGAAAAAATATTCTCTCTGTATAAACTATTATCATCAGTTTCATTTTTCATATGATTGGGTGCATACTTAAATAAAAACTTTGGCTTTAAAATGTGATCTGTTCCACTATTATCAGACTTTATCAAATCAATGCTTGCTAAATAACCTAATGCACCCATTAATTCACTAGTTGTCTTTTTTTTAAATTTATCTACGTTTTTAGCCTCATAATTTATATTTTTTAAACTTGTAAGGAAACTCCCTTCGTAGGGTAAATTAAGGAAAGTTTTGTCAAACGACCATTCAAAATCATTTATTAAAAAATTTTCAAATTTATTTGTATCGTAATTATGAATTTTAAAGTTTGAATTAAAACTCCCACTTCCGTATCTCTCACTATATAAATTTCTATTAAGATTTAACTCGGGCAAAATGAATTCATATTTATCATTGTAAGGTACATTCAAATTCCTATAAATACTTGACCTAACTGAAACAAATAGGTCTTTTTCATCATTATAGTGATTTAAATTTACAAAGTTCTCCAAAGTATTAGTTTCATAATTAACTAAATCTGATTCTATCCTATACAATTTAAGATATTTTCTATGTGATACATTTTGTAAATTTATTTCAAGGTCACTTGTTCTTTTTTCATTATTACTGAACTCTTTAAAAAACTTTACAAAAAAATGAGATTTGTCACCTGGTTTTTTAGTGTCAGAAGTATTTTTGTATCCTTCAGAATAACCAAAATCAAAAATTAAATTGGAATTTTTAAAAGCTTGTCGATACTCTCCAACAAACAAAGGATTTTCATTTACAAATAATTGATTTTTTAAAGTTAAGTCTCTATCAGGACTTATAGCCCAATAATAAGGAATATTTATGCTAGAACCCAAGTTCTTAGTGTCAGCGTATGATGGGATAAGAAATCCTGATCTACGTTTTACAGTTGGATCTGGATGAGCAAGCTTAGGAAAATAAAAAATTGGTACATTATAAATTCTTATTACTGCATTATCGTAATAAATTGTTTTTTTCACATTGTCATGCTTCATTTTTGAAGCTCTTAATTCCCACGGAGGGCACTTGTCATTTTCTCTGTAATTACATGTTGTGAAACTACTTTTAATAAAATTTGTCTCTTTTTCTTTTAAAGAAATAGAATTAGAAAAAATTCTTGGCTTATTTCTTTTATTCATTTTAAATCCATCCTGGTTTAAAAATGTTTTTGAGTCAGATCCAATCAACTCTTTTTTATTTTCATCAATATATATTTGTGAAAATTCATAGGAATTATTTGATTTATCTATTACCTTAATTAATCCAATTGATTTAAATATATTTTGTTTCATTTGATAATTAAAATTCTCTAAATAAATTTTGTTATTTTGAACATCTTTTATAATTGTAGGGCTTTCAGAATTAATAAAATTTTGATTTTTATTAAATTTGATATCTTTAGTTTCAACTATATAACCCTCAGAAGTTGTAATGGTTGTTTCTCCTTTAGCTTCTATATTTTGTAGTTTGTAATTATAGACAGCATAATCAGTTTTTATTATGTTATTATCTTTATCAATGATTATTACATCATCTTGGAAAATTGAAATTTCTTTTTTTTTATCCAATGAAATATTTTTTGCACTTATTTCAAGTTCATCCGCAAATGAAATATTTGTAAAAAGAAAAAATATGAGAATTTTGGTAATATTATTTTTCATTGATTTGAAGAATACCTATTGAGCTAAATATTCCAATGACTATTACAGGCACCCAAGTTGATAGTGTAAGTGGAATTCTATTCGTTTGGCCCAAAGCTACTGATAGATCTTTTAAATAATAAATAAAAACACAAGCAATAATTCCTATGAATATAAATTTAACATTATTTGATCTCTTTAAAGTTCCCATTACTATTATTGAGGCCAAAGCAGTCATAATAAATAGGAAAAAAGGCAGAGATAACATTGCATGTAATCTCTGATTTAAAAAAAGCTTGTTATAACCTTTATTTATAAGGTTTTTATAATTGACCAATAAGTCAACAAAAGACAGAGTTTCAAAGTTTTTAAAAAGATTAATAATATTGTCGTAAGTATAAATGGATGTGATACTGTCACTTTTCAATTTTATTTCTGTTTGACTAGATGTACTAAACTCAACTACGGAAACATCACTTAATTGCCACTCATTCTTTTCTATATTTGCAGATTTTGAAAAAATTTTTTTTTTAAGATTATAATTTTCATCTAAGTTAAATATCGTGATATCCTCAAGTTTTTTTCCATCATATTTATCGGCAGTTATGATTCTACTACCATTTGATAAGTATTCTTTGATCCACAATCCATTGTTATTGAAAGTTACAAGATGATCAATATCTCTAGAATAATTAGACTTTATTTGTTCGTAATATTTTGACATTTCTGATGTAACTGGATTTATTATTAAAAGAATTATCCAACCTAATATGAATGATGTACTAGCAAGAATAAAAAATATTTTAAAATTTGAAAATCCAAATATTTTCATTGTAATTAAATCCTTATTATTTCTTATATCAATTATAAATTTCATGCTTGCAATAAAAATTATAAATGGAAGTAAATTTATCATCATGCTTGGAATATAAAGATTAGTTAAAATTAAAGGTGTTAAAATTGAGGAGTCTAGATTTTTAAAGAATTCTATTTCTTCGAATAAATTTAATATAATTCCGAAGGCATAGAAAAATAAAAAAACTTTAAAAAAAGTTTTTAAAAAACCATTAAGAATATAATTAAGTATTACACTATTCATACAATTCGTGTTTCTTTTGATAATTTAATTTTTAAAAAAATATATATTAATATTGCTAAAACAGCAGGCGAAAGCAAAAATACGTTTTTTATAATTTCACTTATACCTGTGTATCTAATTGTTAATTCAGCATATAAAAGAACAATAAAAGAATAAACGAATATACTTACTTTACTATAATAAATTCTTCCACTGGTTTTAATAAATAATAAAGATGAGATTAATGTTATGACTGGAATAAAAAGTGGTAAGACCATTCTTCTATTAAGTGTGGGTAAAATTTCCTCATTAAAGCCGCCTTTGCAAATTGGATCTTTTGAAAACTTATTATAAATACAAGAAATTAATCTTAAAGTCGATGTCTCTTGAATCTTTGGTTGTTTAATAGTTGTATTTTCAAGATTTCTTAAATCAATATCAATTTGATCAAATTTAATTACGTCATTTTGAATATTTCCCTTACTCTCAGAAATTATTAAACCATTAAATAGAATAAGTTTTTTTTCTTCCACTATTCCAGTTTTAGCTATTATTGTTGAAGATGTTTCTGATTTTCGATTAGATGAAATGTTTTTTAAAATATTAGACTTATCATGTAAAAATATATTTTTTATTTGATTTTCAAACTTATCGTCTACGATAAAAGTGAGGCCCTTGAAAGAGTCACTAAATTGCTGAATTTTTAAAGTTGGCAGTATCGAGATAATTTTTTCATTTCCAAGAAGCTTTCTTGACTTATTTAAAGCAGTAGGTGTTATAAAAACTGAAAAAATTAGATGAAACAAGGATATGAATAAAGATAAAAACAAAAATAAATGAACAACTTGTATTTTTTTAACGCCTGAGGTCCATAAAATTATCAATTCATTTTCTTGTAACTGTCTAATTATAAATATTGATAAAGCCAGTAGAAATGACAATGGAATAAACTTTGTAAGTATTCCAAACAAATTCAAAAAAGAATACTGAAAATAAGTAAAAATAGGGTACCCACTTTCTACTATTAAATCTAAAAAGTTAACAGCTCTTACAGTCCAGGCGATAATTGCTAGACTAAACAATATTACTAAAAACAATTTAAAAATCTCAATTATATAGTTATGGTAAATTTTGTTTTGAAGCATTTGTATATTTCGTATATAAATAATCTATCCATAAAATAAATTCAACTAATGGTTTAACTATGGTTAAATTATCATTGAAAACTTATATTTTTGGACATATATCACTGACACAATTAGGTTTTATTAAAAATTTATGTCTATCAAATTAAACTATTTAAAAAAAAAAATAAACAAGCCTACAGGGAACATAGTTTTATTTACAAACGAAAAATTTAAAACTAATGAATTAAAAAAATATCTTTCAAATTTTGAATTTTCTTATATTAAAGATTTGTTAAAAAATACTGATCTCAAAAAAAATTTATATGTTTTTGAACTTTCTTCAAAAAGAAAAATTATTTTAGTATCAATTAAAAAAGATTTAAAAATTTCTGATATTGAAAAACTTGGCGCAGAGTTTTTTGGAAAAATTAACATTGGAGGCAATAAAGATTACTTTATTATTTCAGATACTATTAATAGCAAAAACAACAATTTTTTAAGTTATTTTCTTCACGGTGTGAAACTAAAATCGTATGTATTCAAAAAATATAAAACTAAAAAAGAGAAAAGAGATATCACTCTAAATATAACTGGCGATAAAAACAAACCCTCGATTAAAGATCAAATCAAATTCAAAGCATTGGAAGAAGGCACATTTTATGCAAGAGATTTAGTGTCAGAGCCTGGAAATATTTTGCACCCTGATGAATATGCAAAAAGATTAAATTCTTTAAAAAAAGATGGATTAAAAATAAACATTTATGATGAAAAAAAATTAAAAAAAATGGGTATGCATGCTTTACTTGGAGTAGGTCAAGGAAGTATTAGAGGCTCATATTTGGTAACAATGGAATGGAATGGTGCTAAAAACAAATCGAGTCCACTAGCATTTGTAGGAAAAGGAGTTTGTTTTGATACCGGTGGTTATTCTTTGAAGCCAGCAAAATTTATGGAAGATATGACTTATGATATGGCAGGCTCTGCTGCTGTAGTTGGATTAATGAAAAGCTTGGCTTTAAGAAAAGCTAAAATCAATGCTATAGGAGTTGTTGGTCTAGTAGAGAATATGGTAAGTGGTAACGCACAAAGACCAGGAGATATTGTAAAATCTTTTAGCGGTAAAACTATAGAAGTATTAAATACGGATGCAGAGGGACGATTAGTTTTAGCTGATGCTATTACTTTTACTGAAAAAAAATATAAACCAAAGTTTATTATTGATTTAGCTACCCTTACAGGAGCAATTATAGTTTCCCTTGGCTCAGAGTATGCTGGACTTTTTTCAAATAACGATGATTTATCGAAAAAAATTTTTAACGCTGGGGAAAAAGTTGATGAAAAAGTATGGCGTATGCCATTACATAAAAATTACGATAAACTGATGAATTCAAAAAATGCAGATATGCAAAATATAAATTATGTAGGGGGTGCTGGGTCAACTACAGCTGCACAATTTCTTCAGAGATTTATCCTGAATAAAACTCCATGGGCTCATTTAGATATTGCTGGGATGGCATTTTCAAAATATGGAGGA
>Ga0310343_10001703_pt1 | contig 11372 bp, 12 predicted proteins | sample HC15DNA2025_MG_FD_203519 | JGI IMG/M metagenome (GOLD analysis project Ga0310343, IMG submission 203519) | Marine microbial communities from station ALOHA, North Pacific Subtropical Gyre - HC15-DNA-20-25_MG | ecosystem: Environmental > Aquatic > Marine > Oceanic | place: Pacific Ocean: North...
AAACTTTATTTCTGTTTAATTTATTAATTACTAACTCGATCCAACTAAGAGAATTTGGTTTGAAATTTAACATTTTCTATCTCCTATCCTGTATAAAAAGATTTATTTTTTTTCTTATATAACAATATGGTAAAGTATTAAAGTAATTTAATAGGTTCACTATCTTTAATTTTGTTTCTTTAGCTTTATTTTTATCTGTTTATTTTCTTAAAAAAATTTTATTTATTATTTAAGATTAATATTTAAAAATAAATGAATGGAGAGAGTGTATGTTTTATGTAAATACTACTTGGAAGCATGAAAATGAAATAAATGAAAAACAAATGCAACAATTGTTATCCAGCTTTAAAGGAACTAACCCAAACGTAAGAGAGGTTCACTGGTGGAAGGTTGATAATTTCACCCATGGTGCATTAGTAATTTATAAATCTGAAAAAGGTTACATAGAATCTAAAGAAATTCATAAAAAGGCTAGGGAAGAGTCAAGTAAGGAAGTTTCAACAACTTTAATAAGAGAAGAAGTAGGTAATCAACTAGCATTCTTAGAAAATAATTAAAATCAATTTTTTTCTAGCCAAATTGGAACCATTGAATTCCATACCCCGTCGCTTCTAAATCTATGGTATAGTGCTGCAATAATGTGAATTGCAATAAACCAGTAAATAATGGAAATTGAATTTTCATGTATCAAAATTATGAACTCAATTACTAATCCATTTTTAAACCCTAACCAAAAGAAAAGCCCTATCATTAATCCTGATATACATATAGAAGCTAGACACAAATACATGGAGTAATGCACTAGTTTCGCAGCAAACTTTTGTGATTTTGGAGTTTCTGCTGGCAAAGAAGTTGTTTGTGTTTTTTTCATATAAAAAAAGCGTAAAATTAAAAAAAACAAAAAAATTGAAGCAAACAATATCTCAAATTTAAGTAGCGAAATATCCTCTAATTGTTGGATATTATCAACTTGTTTTATTATTCCGTACCCAAACAAAAATACAAAACCCCAGTGGAAGAATTTTGCTAAATAACTATATCTTTTGTTTTGATTCTCATCTATTTTTTGCATAAATATATTAATTATTATTTTGAAAATTATGTACTAATTATAATCTAAATATTTAAAACAAAGCAATTTAATTGAAATCAAGATCTAAGACAAACAAATTTATTTATTTAAAATAATTAGCCCTTACCATTGCTCCAATTAAATTACAAATAAGTCTTTCAGCATGAATTATTGTTGTATTTCCTTTTTCATAAGAAGGAGAAATTTCAACTAAGTCAAAACCAATTACTCTTCCTTTATTTACAATCCCATGAATTAATTCTCTAACTTGAATCCAAGTTAATCCACCTGGAGTTGGAGCATTTACTGCTGGCATTATTGTAGGATCCATACCATCTGCATCAAATGTAATATAGTAATTTGCACCATCAGGAATTTTTTTTAGAACTTCTTTGATACCTATGTCATGAACTTCATACGCACTTATCAAATTTGATCCATATGCTTTTGCATCCTCAAATTCTTGTTGTCTTCCACTACCAACCCCGCGCAACCCAATTTGGTAAATTGAATTTATAGATTTTAATTCAGAAGCTCTTTTGATAGGACTTGAATAACCCTCTTTTTCGCCATTGATCTCGTCTCTCCAATCCATGTGTGCATCAATTTGGATTAAAATAATTGACTTATCTTTAGGTAAAGCTCTCATAATTGGAATGGGGATGCCATGATCACCACCTATTGTTATCAGAGTAGTATTTTTAGAAAATACTTTTCTTGCTACTTCTTCAGCTCTTCTATAGTGCTCACGCGGATCTCTAAAATCTGCTGTTACATTTCCACAATCAATAATTTTTATGTCCTTATCATCTAAAAGTGAGCCACCAAGATCCCAGTCAAAATGCTCTAAAGTTCTTGGTTCTTCCCATGCTGCATCTTGAGCATTGGCCCTTAAAGTATCCGGAGCAGTACTTTGATCGTTAGATAATTCGTTGGGGTAGTAAGGTAATCCATAGGGCACACCAAGTATCGCAATATGGGCATCTAAATTTTCCAAGTCCAAATTCAATGGGAAACCTAGAAATCCTTTTATATTTCCCTTTGGTATTTCTGTAAGGGTTTTCTTATTTATCGTCATAAGACATTCTTCATCAATTTAAGTTTAAAAAAATATTATTAAATCTATTCATTTTGGTTAAAATTGAAACTACCAATAATTGAAACGGTTCCAAATTTTGTCTATTTTCTTTTTTTTATTTATTACATGATATTTATTATGAGCAGCTGCAGTTGCACAAGCATGGTTTGGTAGTATTCTCAACAAATCGCCTGGCTTCAAGACAGGTAATTTTGCTTTGCTATTTTCTCTAATTCTTATAATTCCATGTTCTTGTTGTAAGTTTGAAACAATTAAATCCTCAATAACTTCACCAAGAATATTGCAAACTTGTCCATAGCCATAGTCAATTTTATGATTAGCATTACCAGTATCTCTGGATAATGCTGTCCACCCTGCATCCACAATTATACTATTACTTTCTTCATTTATGCTTATTACAGAAGTTAAAACAGAAAGAGCAATATCCTGGATTTTACAAATACCAACTCCAGCTTGTACTAAATCAAAAAAAACAAATACCCCAGCTCTAAGTTCATTAATTCTTTGATCATAATAATTCGAAAACATTGTAGGAGTTGACCCAATAGTTATGAGTTCACAGTCAATAGAATTACTTTTTAGGAAAGAAACAGCTATTAATGTTTGATCTACTTCATTTTTAGCACATTTCAATAAACTGGTTTCATTTGTTACATTATAACTTTCACCTGCATGTGACATGACGCCCCTAAATAGTTTTGCATCATTTAACAGTTTAGCAATCTGATAAATTTTTTGTTTTGAATTTGGTGATACTCCAGATCGATGGCCGTCCAAGTCTAATTCTATGACAGCTTTAATTTTGAAACCTGTTTGGTTAAAGAACTTAACTAATTTTTCTGTGATATAAACGCTGTCAACTAAAACAGTTATCTCACAATCTTCAGATAAACATTTAGCTAGCCTTTCAAATTTACTTGGTACTATTGAAACAGAGTAAAGAAAATCATTTATACCACAATTTTTTAAATGTTCGATTTCCTCTATTGTTGATACCATAGCTCGAGATCCAAAGTTTTTGACAAATTCTAACGTGATTTCTCTACATTTGGCAGTTTTGAGATGAGGTCTGAAATTATACTTTTTTTTTTCAAGCAAAGACTTAATTCTTCTTATATTTTTTGAAAACTTATCTTCATCTAAAATTAGACATGGCGTAAGTAAATCATTAATGCTTTTCATTTTTAAAAATGTTTATTTTAATTTTAATGGCATTAAAATTTAAGCATAGTTTAAAAATTATGCAATTGATTATATTATCAATCAAACTAGTTCAAAAAACTTGACTTACCATTTAATATGTCAATTTAATAGACTTCTTTTTTTAGTATGAAACATTATTTCAATCTATCGTCAAAATTGATTATTCTTTTAAAATACTGAAAAAAGTAGTTTTAAAATTGAAAATAACAAGATTTAATGGAGTTTACTAAATGAACCAAATTAATAAAATATTATCTTTTAAAAGTTTGATTTTATTTTTAACTTTTTTTCTAGTTGGAACTAATATTTATTCTGAAACAACTTTAGAAAAGATTAAAAGAACAGGGAAAGCAACAGTTGGAACAGAAGCAGCATTTCCACCATTTGAATTTGTGGAAGATGGTAAAATTGTAGGATATGGAAAAGATATTCTCGATTACATCATTGCAGATTTGGGTGTTGAACTAAATCAGTTAGATTTACCTTGGCAGGGAATTCTTCCTGGGGTATTAGCAGGTAAATTTGATTTTGTAGCTACTAGTGTAAGTGTTCGTGCTGAAAGAGCAAAAAAATATGCTTTTACTGTACCGATTGCAGAAGGTACAAATTGGGTTATGAAAAGAATGGGTGATACATCTATAATGAGTGCTGATGATTTGTCTGGTAAAGTTGTTTGTACTCAGTTAGCTTCAGCTTCTGAAAAAGCAACCCAAGAATGGGAGAAAGATTTGAAATCAAGAGGTTTAGAAGGTTTTAAAGAGTTGAAACTTTTTACAGCTCATCCTGAAGCAACATTAGCAGTAGCTAATGGAACTTGTGATGCACAAACTCAGCCATTACCAAATTTGGCAGTTGTAGCTAAAAATCAAAAGGGTGTTTTTGAGCTTGTTGGTCCAATAAGTGGCAAAGCTTATATGGGTTGGGTTACTCGACCAGAGGATACAGATCTACGAGATTATTTAAGTTCAAAAATACTGGAAATGCGTGATAAAGGTATTATTGATGAAATTCAGGATAAGTGGTTTGGTTTTAGAATGCCAATTCCAAGTGAAGGTTATTTACCAGAAGGTGCCCTTTAACCTTTATTAATTATTTAATTATTGATTACCTTAAAGAAATTTAAGGTAATCAACTATTTTTATGTAAAAATCATGAAATTTGATATAAATTATATTTTCGATGCATTACCAAGGCTAATTGAAGGTGCTTTAATAACGTTACAAGTTGCTGTTTTGGGTTTTTGTTTCAGTTTAATTCTAGCAACTTTCTTAACTATTGCTCGAACTACTTTTAAATCAAGAATTTTTAATGGGATTATTTCCTTTTATATTAGTTTTATAAGAGGAACACCTCTTTTGGTTCAAATCTTTTTGATTTATTACGTTTTACCTGTTTTTGGCCTAAACTTAGGTCCATTTAGTGCAGGAATTTTTGCTTTAACCTTAAATAGTGCTGCTTTTGTTACAGAAATCTTACGAGGTGGTTTAGCATCAGTTCCCAAAGGGCAGTTTGAGGCTGCAAAGTCATTAGGAATATCTGGTTATGCGCTTTGGTGGAAAATAATTCTTCCTCAAACATTCATTACATCTATTCCACCATTGGTGAATGAGTTTACTATGGTCTTGAAAGCCACAGCATTACTTTCGGTAATTACAGTCGTTGAATTAATGCGTGTTTCTCAACAGATATACAGTGCTAATTATCACCCGGTTGAAATACTAAGTGCTACATTTATTATTTATTTTTTGATGTGCTTTGTAGTAAGTCGTAGCTCTGTTATTTTAGAACAAAGATTTAAAGTAAAAAGGGCTTAGGTTTAGTTATGCTTGAATACCAAATATTCCTGGACTATTGGCCAATGATTTTATTAGGTTTCTGGCTTACATTGAAAATTGTTTTATGTGCAATTGCACTAGGAATACCATTAGGATTATTTTTAGCTCTTGGGAGGCGTTCAAATTATATATTAGTTAGTTTTCTTGCGACTAGTTTTATAGAGTTATTTCGAAATACTCCCTTTATTATTCAAGTTTTTTTATTTTATTATGTTTTGCCCTTCTATGGATTAAGACTTTCGGCTGAGTACGTAGGTATTTTAGCTCTTGCAGCCTTTGGAAGCGCTTATTTTGCAGAAATTATACGAGCTGGAATTGATGCAATACCAAAAGGTCAGTTAGAAAGTGCAAGAGCGATTGGCATGACAGACTGGCAATCTATGAAAAATATTATTTTACCCCAAACTGTAAAAATAGTTATACCACCATTAACTAATCAGACACTAACTTTAATTAAAGAGTCTGCGATATTATCTACAATCACTGTTCACGAATTAACAATGACAGGACTTATGGTTCAAGGAGAAACCTTTAGGCCATTTGAAGTTTTTATAATGGTTGCTTTATTATATTGGGCTTTAAACGAAACAATTGCCACTATCATGCGTAGAATAGAAAAAAGTTACAATCGAAATAGAAAACAATCAAATAAAGATAAATATACATTTGATATTACTAAAAGTAGCGGTCTTTCTAGATGACACCCCCCTTTTTAGAAATTCTTGAAATAAATAAAAAGTTTGGAGATATAAATGCTTTAAAAAATGTATCACTTAATGTTTCTAGAGGTGAAGTAATTTGTATCATAGGTCCTAGTGGTTGTGGGAAAAGTACTCTTTTGAGAACTATAAATTGGCTTACTCCTCCAGACAGTGGAAAAATTGTCCTGCAAGGAGACATAATTGGTTCCGCTACAGGGAAATTAACTATCAAACAAACTAGATTGTTAAACAATTTTCGAGCAAGAATTGGGATGGTTTTTCAACAATTTAATGTATGGCCTCATTTAAATGTTTTGGAAAATGTAATTAAAGCCCAAGTGGTCGTTGGTAAAAAAAATAGTGAAGAAGCCAAAATAAAAGCAATAAAAATGTTAAATGAAGTTGGGTTAAAAGATAAATTTGATGAATGGCCAGACAATCTCTCTGGAGGTCAGAAACAAAGACTTGCGATAGCAAGATCCTTAGCAATGGATCCTATATTAATGTTATTGGATGAACCAACTTCAGCTTTAGACCCAGAACTTATAGGAGAGGTTCTCACAGTTTTAAGGAACTTAGTGAAGGAAGGTATGACAATGTTGATCGTAACCCATGAATTAGGATTTGCTTCAAATTTTGCAGATAAGATAGTTTTTATGGATGCGGGAGAGATAATAGAAACTGGGACACCTAGAGAAATTCTCAAATTTCCCAAAACAGATAGACTTAAACACTTTTTGGATAAACTTAGTATTACTTCATTCTAGGTAAAGATTAAATGTTTTAATGTAAACTTAATATACAATAATAAAGAAAGGGGAGATAAATAATGTCAAATTCTCTTACAAATCCACCAAAAAAAGAATTTCAAAGCTTTCATAATTTTCCCATTATAGAAAATTTAAATGATTTTAAGGCTGATATAGCTTTTTTAGGTATTCCTTTTGGTGACCCTTATTCAATGGGAGAAGCAAGCAATGATCAATCTAACGCACCAACGCATATCAGAAGGTATTGTGAGAGAGCTTTACGTGGGCTTGATAGGTATGATTTTGATATTGGTGGAACCCTTTTAAATGGAGAGGATGTCAAAGTTGTTGATTGTGGGGATGTTATTGGTGAAGCTAAGGATGTTGCTGGTAACCACCAAAGATCAGAGGAAGTAGTTAGAAAAATTTTGCAATCTGGAGCAATGCCAATAATTTTAGGTGGTGATCACGCAATTCCAATTCCTGTTTTTCGAGCTTTAGAAAATCATGGGCCAATTACATTGATACAGGTGGACGCGCATATAGATTGGAGAGATGTTTTCCATGGAGTAAGCCAAGGGCTTTCTAGTGTAATTAGAAGAGCTTCAGAAATGGATCATATTAATGAAATTTACCAAATTGGGCTTCGTTCTGCTGGAAGTGCAAGACCTGAGGAGAGACAAGCTGCCTTGGATTATGGTTCAAACCTAATTACTGACATAGAACTTCAGGAAATCGGAATGAAAGCAATTCTAGATAGAATCCCAGATAACCAAAATTATTATTTAACAATAGATGCTGATGGTGTTGATCCTACCATTATGCCAGCAGTTGCAGGACCAGCTCCAGGTGGTGTAAATTATTCTCAAATGAGAATTTTAATTCAAGGCTTAGTAAAAAAAGGTAAAGTTTTAGGTATGGATATTGTGGAAATTACACCTGCTAAAGATTTGAATGGAATTACTGCAATCACAGCAGGAAGATTTATTTGTAATTTAATTGGAACAGCAGTTCGAGCAGGTTATTTCAAAAAATGATTTTGAAATTAATTGAATGATTTAAAATGGTTAAAACTTTATGAACAACGAAAAGTTGATAGTAAGTAGACTTACAAGTGGGATTTTAAAATTTAAGAATTTAAGTTTACCTCAAAATATAATTAACATAGCCAAAAATCTTATCATTGACATTTCTGGGGTCATATTCGCAGGTTCCAAGACTAAATCTGCTGAAATAATGTATAATTTAGCGAAAGATACTTATGGAAAGGGTAGTTGTGAAATTATAGGTATGAAAAAATTTATTAATCCAGCTGGTGCTGCATTTGTAAATGGAGCTCTAGGTCATTCTTTAGATTTTGATGATAATTGTTATGCTGGGGTTGTACATGGCTCAGCTGTAGTTTTTCCAGCAGTTTTGGCTTATGCCCAACATAACAAACTTAATGGCAATGACCTTATAAGAAGTTTCATAATAGGTTTAGAAACTCAATTTGCAGTAGCAAAAGCTTATTCTAATACAATTTACCATAAGGGTTGGTGGACGACCTCTGTTTTTGGATCATTAGGAAGTACTGCTGGAGTTTCTTCTATACTAAACTTGGATAAAAATGAAATTGATAATGCAATTTCTATTTCTTTATCTTCCGTTGGAGCAATAAGAGCAATTAGAGGTACAAATGCCAAACATTATTATTGTGGTAAATCCGCTGAAAATGGTATTATTGCATGTGATATAGCGAAAAAAGGGGCTACTGGCCCAATTGATGTTTTTGAAGATGGTAATGGATTATTAAAAATTTTGAGTGACAATCAATTTGATCTTAATTTTATAAATAATTTAGGTAATGATTTTTATTTATTAAATCCAGGTGTTGATATCAAAAAATATCCTGTTTGTTATGCAAGCCATGCAGCTGCAGATGGTGTTAAATTCCTAATAGATTCTTATAAAATAAAAATTGATGAAATAAGTTCAATCATTTGTATTGTTCCCCAAATTATTGCTTCAAATTTAACTTATAAATATCCTAATTCTGTGAAAGAAGCACAATTTAGCCTGCAATTTGCTATAGCAATAATTTTAAAATTTGGATCAATAAAATTAGAACACTTAGACAAAAAGTTTATTCAGGATAATTCAATTAAAAAGCTTATGAAATTAGTAAAAATGAAAGTAGATATCCTACCCAAAAATATATCTAAAAATGAAGTAATTTGTCCTGAGTGGTCTAATGTTCAGTTAGTTGATAATAATGGTAAATCTTTTGAAAAATTTATGGGCACTCCAATTGGAGCTGCTAAAAAACCTCTAAGTCAAAACATGCTTTTTGAGAAGTTTAATTCTTGTATCCAATATTCAGGAGTATCAAAATCGGCTGAAAAAATTTATAATAAACTTTTAAATATTGAAAAAATTGAAAATTGTAGAGAACTATATAAGGTTTAATCTGTTACTTTGAAGATAAAAAAATTAAAAGCATAGAGCTTACATTTTTTTTAAGAAAAATCTTATAATATAAAAAAAGTATGCTATTAGCTTATTAAACTAATTATTATCAGTGCATTTGATAATAATTAGTTGGTTTTTATAAGTTGATGGAATTAAAATATGAAGTGGATAATTGTTTTCTATCAAGTTTTTGTTACTATTCCAGAGGGAGAAATATTTTTTTCTGGACTTGAAAATGGTAAAAATTTAATAAAATCTGATCAAATGCATAATAGCTATTATAGTTCAAAAAGTGATTGTGAAAAAAAATTAACCAAATTAAAAGGACAAAATAATATATTAGAGGTTAATTCCTTTTATAACAAAAAAGCAAAAATTGTAACCAATAAGGTTCCTTTGATAAATAAAAAGAGAATAGTGGTTAACGCATTTCAATGTTTAAATATTGAATGAATTTTTTTAAATTTTAAAATCCTGTGAATCTTTTACAAAAACTTTAAACTGTTACATCAGTTGATTTTTGTACCATTTTTAATCAATTTTAAAAGTTATGAAATTAAATATATTAAAAAATCTATTAACTATGACCAGTAGTTTAATGAAAAAGCAAAATAACCTTAATTAAAAAAATTGGAGCTTAAATCTCCATTAAAACAAAATTCATTATTTAATTTCTATAACTTTTACGCACTAATTTTAATTTGGTCATTTATTTAATTTTTAGCCTTTTTAAAGCTTAAAAATTTTACTTTTAAAGGTGATTTAGAGTAGCCATTTATCAACCAGTTTAGAGGGGTGAATTTAATAAATACATAATATAAAATTACACAAATTATGAAACCAGTGATTACAGCGAGTGGCAAAATACTTAATTGGTTCAACCCAACATGATATAATACTGCACTCATCATTGTTACTGGAATTATATGTATAATGTAGATTGGGTAAGAAAGCTCAACAAACCACTTAATAATTAGACTATCAGATTGAATAATTTTGGAGGCTAATCCAATAAAAAGTAAACACAATAAGATAGAATTCATTCCAATCATACAAGCATTAAATAATACCAGTATTGGATCAAACTTTATTTGTGCAACATTTCTTAAACTGTCCGCCTGTCCTATAGTAAGATGATCTGAGTAAATACGTAAGAAAAATGCAAACAAAGAAAGATTACATAAGAGAAAAATAGTCTTTATATTTTTTAATTTGATGATTATGTCTTGATTAGAATAGAGAATTACACCTAACAAAAAATATGAAAAGTAATAGAGCATATTACCAATCTTCAGATCAAAGTAGCTTGTGGACGCCTTTAACGCTAATGGATGCCACCAATTATTAAGAATAAATGCCAAAGGCACAGACAAAATTAACCATGAGGTTAGAAAAAAAAACATTTTTGGAGTTAATTTCATAGATATCAAGTTCTTGATGGTCTTTAATCTATACAAAAGTGAAAATACCAAAACTATAATCATTAACTCGTAAAGGAACCACAAATGTAATGTTGTAAAATCAAAGCTTCCATCTGAGATATCATATAGTGAAGAGAATATTAAGCATGTTAAACCTACTCTAATAAAGCGATCTCTTAAGAATTGTGATGTACCTTTTCTTTCTATAACCAGAATTGCAAAAAAACCGGATAGTAAAAAAAATAAAGGCATTCGCCAGCTACTGATGAAACGGCCTATAATGTTAATCCACTCTTGGGCTGGAGCTATATTATCAATACCATAAACTTTCGCAAAATCTGGTATCCAAAATATAAGAGGTGCATGAATGACTAAACCCATCATCATTGCTAAGGCTCTTAAAAAGTCCAAATTATGAAACCTTTTCATTTCTATTATCTCTTACCAAAAAGTATCTTTCAAAAGTAAAGAATATGTTGTTAGCTGTCCACAGAAATGAAATTTAAGCTTTTTGAGCTATTATGAGTATTATGGATTTTATTTATATTTAATAATTATCACTGAATAGCCTAATCCTGCAAGCTATTGATATTATTTAAGAAAACTATCTATCTGCTATACTCACTCAATTGATTTTATTTACTTTTTAAAAATCTTGCTTCTACTTTGTCACTTTTTAAACTTTCAGACTTTCGAAGAACTATTGCTTTTATCTTTTACTAAATCCTTATAATTACAGTATTTTAACTTCAATAATCATGTATAAATAACAAAAAAAACATTATTCCCATTCAATAATCCTAATCTTGTAAACTATTGTTAATATTGTCTTTTTAAGAAG
>Ga0310343_10001705_pt1 | contig 11371 bp, 7 predicted proteins | sample HC15DNA2025_MG_FD_203519 | JGI IMG/M metagenome (GOLD analysis project Ga0310343, IMG submission 203519) | Marine microbial communities from station ALOHA, North Pacific Subtropical Gyre - HC15-DNA-20-25_MG | ecosystem: Environmental > Aquatic > Marine > Oceanic | place: Pacific Ocean: North...
TAGAAACCGGCGACATGATACTTATGTACACCGACGGCCTTGCAGAAGTAAGAAACGGTGAAGATCTTTTTGGGGAAGACAGAATTGCACAACATATCACCCGAGACCCTGGTATGGCACCGGATGTATTGGCTAAGACGCTCTTAGAATCAGCAAGGGACTTCTCGAGAGAAGCTATTGAAGACGACGTAGCGATTCTCGCCATTAGGCGCGAATAAACGTTATGCCATCATGTAATGCCTGCGATAAGTTCTTCAACCCTGCAACACTAGATGAGGAAGGGTTATGCCCAGAATGTGGGCAGCAGGTAACCATCGGAGAAATGGTGCACAATGCAGATGATGAAACTGTCAAAGTGCCATGGCACTTCTGGGTAGGAGTAGCAGCCGTAATTGGCTATCTGGGGTGGCGTCTTATTCAAGGAGTAGGTTTACTTTTCTGGTGAAGAGTAGGTGGCAAACGAGAATATCGCTACGATAAGTGACTTAACCATACGGGCTGTGGCGCAGCTTGGTTAGCGCGTCGGTCTGGGGGACCGAAGGTCGGAGGTTCAAATCCTCTCAGCCCGACACATTAGGGAGTTTATAGGCTCTCCCAAAAGAGCGTCGTACCCGAATGCTATGCTACCAATATGACGCAGCCAGATCTTTCTCCGAGTCTCGTGACGCAATGGGCTGGGTGCGACAAATTCCTAGATAAAGAAATCCAAAGACGAAAGAAAAATCGCACCCCTGATCAATTTCATGAAGATTTCTTTAAACAAGACGATGAGCGATCTATGCCAAAGAATTTCACAGAAATGTTATTCAAAAAAGGCTTGTTGCATGAGAAACAATGTTTGGAGCGATACAAACGCGTTTACTCACCTGAGAAAATTTTAGATTGCACTCCTGATCCTCAGAACTTACCCAAGACCTGGACTAAATGGATTGAACGAGTTGGTAATCCATTTGAAGATGAGAATGAATATGAGATTATTTTTCAGATGCCGTTCAAATTCAATGGCATGCGCGGAATCGCTGACTTTCTTGAGCGTAGAGTTTACGAAGAAAGTGATGAGTCAGGAAACATTGTCAAGAGGGTGTGTTATGAACCTGTTGATTCAAAACTGACACGGAATGCAGCGAAAATCTCGCATATTAAACAACTGCTCTTCTATACCGAGGCGATAAGAGAGGCATTCACTCCAAAGGTCACTCCGAGAGAAATACATGTAGCGCTAGGAACCCAAAGTAACTCCAAGGAGGAAAATGAAAATAGACCAGCTGGGCTTCCAGTGCTTCAATCATTTGCAACAGAGAAGTATAAGTGGCAATGGGATAGGACTCGTGATCAGCTCCACCAGATAGTGAATCTTAGTGATGATGAACTGGATAACCGATCACAAGCAAAATGGTGTTCGTCTTGCACATATTGTAAATTTTTAGATGAATGCAATCAGGATTGGGGAAACGATCCACTCCATGAAATTACTGGCATTCTTGAGACCCATATGGAAGCACTCAAAGGATACGGTATTGATTGCGTAACCAAACTTGCCTTACTTCCTAAAGAATGCATTCCGAATTTTGAAGAGAAATATGATTTGCGTGACGAAAACCTTGATCATTTTCAAGAGCTTGTCGAAATATTGGAAAACCGTGTCGGTGTCACAATCGAAGAAATAAAAAGTAAATGGGAAAGTAACGTTGATTTAGACCGCTTTGCATTAGATCCGCATTCCTTAACAAGGCTATGGAGGCAGGCTCGTCTGCAAACTATAAAAAGAGAGACAGCTCTTTGCCCTAGCTGTGGTCAACGAGTCGCTGAGACAGACAGCCAATGCCAAAATGAAGCATGCAAAGAAGAATTAATAGTCAAAAAAACTGACGAAAACGGAAAAGAATATAAAGAACAAGCGCAAGGGGAAGGATTAGTCCTTGCGAATTTTTTCTCCAAAAAGGAAATGCGAGAGAAAATGCAAGCTCGATGCGAAAATCCAGACACTGCCGATTGGCAGCTAGAAGAATCGTTATTGCATTTACCAGAAATGAATGACTCTGATATCTATTTAGATTTTGAGGGCCATCCCTTCTGGACAATCGAAGAAGATATTATTTTCCTATTTGGGTACATAGTGAAAGAAGAGGGTGAATGGGAATATAGATACCTTGAATCTCACGATCATGAAGGTAATCCTTCAAAGGAAATGGAAGCTCAGAGAGTTGAAGAGCTTATTAATTATTTTTACGACCGGGTTCAAACTCACCCCGAGATGAAGGTGTATCACTACAACCACACGGAACGACATCTCTTAGCTCAACTAAGCGGTTCTGAAAATCCAATGTTGAATATTCTTGCGGCCTTCGGACAGTATGTACCATCCAATGATGAATTCTTCCAAAATGATCTCAATACTCCAAGCGGAAAATTGAACAAGATGGTCAGCGATGGCGTGTTTGTAGATTTACTCGCAGTTATCCGCAACAGTTGCCAAGTGGGATGTAAGGGGTTCAGCCTTAAAAAAATTGAACAACTCGCTGGCTTTCATCGAGGGGAAGGTGCAGACCTAGATCTAATGATCCCGGTAGAAGATGAAATAATGTCCTTGAATGAATTAGGGCTATCTGGAGTGCATGAAAATTCTAATGAGGAAAGCTCCGGTGACATATCGGCAGGTGCTGGGGCTGTATATGAGTATGAGTTGTACGCAAATTACGAAAGGTATGTGGATGCTAATGGTGACCCATTAGAAAGAGACGAAGAACGTTTAGAACGAATTAGGCAATATAACAAAGATGATGTAGAGGCCACCAGAGAAGTACATGCATGGTTGTTGCAAGAACGAGAGAAACTTGATGACATTTCATTCAAGAAAACAGGATATGAACGCCCAGAAAGTGACGTTAGCGAAATTGGGGAACAGATTCAGGCCGTGCAAGAAAGATTAATAGAACGAGTTCAAGGTATTTATGGAACTTGACGAGAACAAAATAAAAGAAATAGAAATATTGAAACTTCTGTTTCATTTACCTGCTTTTTGGGAGAAAGAGCGATCGATAACCGTTATGGAAGCGCGCAGGGCAATCGAGAGCGAAGATAGGGATACTGACTCCGTTCTTCTAGTAGATAGTTACCTTGGAGCTAATGAAGAGTTCACCAAAGCAACATTCAAATTTGATCCAAGTCAAAAATTAACGACTAAATGGAAACAGGGTCCCCCAGAAGGGAGGCCGGCTGTAGCTCTGATTTTAAATGATGGCTCTCTGTACACAGAAAGGATTACTAATTTCAATCAGGACGCGGGAGAAGTGACAATTCGCTGGAGTAAGAAAGTGATGGATGAAGAAGATGGTGAAAGCACTCGCGCTGATCCAAATATTTTTTTAAGTGAGGTAAAGGCGTTAACTCTTTGGGATTGGCGTGAGCGATATGACCATTCTCGCTCTTTGTTAAATGTTATTAACGACTATCTCAACCATGATTTTCCGTCGGTGACAAGAGAAATAATCGAGAAAAATAAACCGAAAACCGGTTCAGTAACAATGTACCGTCCTAATGAGGACGGAAATTTAATTGAACCTGCTCTTAAGGCTGTAAAGAATTTAGACAGGTCATTTTTGCCGATTCAAGGACCTCCCGGCACTGGTAAAACCTATATCGGGTCACACATTATTAGCAGGTTACTTGCGGAAGGGGGGAATAACAATAGACCCCGTATAGCTATTGTTTCCCAGGGTTGGGAGGGAATTGACAACCTCTTTCGATCAACAATTCATCGTCTTTGTGAAGCAGGACTTCGACCTGAATTAGAGAATAAGCAGATTAAGTTGTGCCGGAGAAAGGCATTCAAACCAGTCGCAGAGAGAGCGAGAAAGTTCCCCCAAGTTCATGAGCTATTTGAGGTGGGAAACGGATTACCTAAGGAACGAAAGTCTATTCAGTATGGAGTGAGCCCTCATAACGATAACGAAGGCGAAGAATGGTATTTCAATAGCGAGGAAGATAATTCTCCTGAGCCAGTGCTGCCCATAAAAGGAGTCGATTTGCACAGTGGCGCAGATTTGTTGGCTGCTACTTCATGGTTTTTTGTATCGGCCCAAATGCGTGAAGCCTGTAAGGAGGAGATCTATGGCGATGACTTCAAGTTTGACTATATTTTCCTTGACGAAGCTGGACAGTATTCTTTGGCTGAAACCCTCGCTATCTCCCACGCAGCAAAGAATATTGTGTTACTTGGAGATCCCAAGCAACTTCCACAAGTTGTCAAGGCTAACCATGAATGCGGCGCAGATCTCAGCGTTATGGAATATCTAATCGGGAAAGACAGAAATGCTGATCCATCTAAAGGTTTCTATCTGGGTACTACCTGGAGGATGCGTGAAGAAGTCACAATGTACATCTCTGAGCAATTTTACGACCACGACCTGGATTGGAAAAGAGAAATCTGCAATGAGAGAGAAATTCTAGGAATGCGGAATGGCCTGTACTTTTCTGAGGTTGAGCATGAAGAATGTTCGCGATCGTCAAAGATTGAAGCAGAAAAAGTCGTTGAGATTGTCGACGATCTACTGGCCATGACATTTAAGGATTCCTCTAACGGTGAAGTGGTAGAACGGATGGTGGCTGAGAGCGATTTCATAATCGTCACTGCATTTAACGATCAACGCCAAGTGTTGATTTCGCAACTTGAAAGGAAAGGTTATTCAGGTGTCCGTGTTGGAACTGTAGACAAATTTCAGGGGCAAGAGGCACCTATAGTTATTTACTCTCTTACCTCTTCGAATAAAGAAGAGATTCCTGCTGGCCGTACGGAGTTTCTTTTTATGCCGAATCGGACAAATGTTGCTGTCAGTAGAGCTCAGTGCCTAGCGGTAGTAGTTGGTGCAAAAGATCTTATAGATACGCAGCCAAAAACGATTTTGGAGATGGAAGCATTGAACAGTTTGTGCCGTGTCTTTCAGGATGTAGAAGAAGGAAAGGGGATTTCTGGCGAATGGCCGTCAACTAATTCTGTTATTCAATCTACGTAAACAATTTTTCTGGTCCGGCCAGTTCAAATCCTTCGCCTGGAGGCCCAGGAGTTGAGTAGTAACCAAGCACGGGGCCACCCTGCGTGTAGCCCATCAGGTTTCTGAGTTCGGGGGAGAATTCTTTGGCTATTTCAGGGGGACAGGAAAGGTACTGGTTTTCTTCCTGCCGTAACCAGGTGAGGGTGTAATGCAGTAGAACGGCTAATCGGTAATCATTGTGAGTGGTATTTTTCCCACCGCCGTGCATAACTGACCCGTTGTAAATCATGATGGATCCTGCAGGCATCGTAGCAAGAACAATTTCATCTTCGTTGGGATACCGCTCTTTATCCCATTTGTGTGAACCAGGAACTATTCGTGTTGATCCGTTTGTTGACGTGAAATCGGAAATTGCCCATATAGTGCTAAATTGTGTTTCGATTGAACGGTTAATATACCCGCCCCAAACACCTCGGTCACGATGTAAGACTTGCGAGTCTTCATCCGGTCCGATGCATATGGCTTGAGTGAAATGTAATTGATAGCCGTTTGAATGAGGTGCCAGATACGTTCCGCATAAAGAATTGATAAGCGGATGGAGAGCTAATTCACGGCACTTCGGTGAACGGGCCATCAACGCTCCAATTCTTTTAGTTTGAAAACCCCAAAAGAGGTTCTCGCCTGTCGGAGAAGCATCTATATAAGGAGAAAGATCGGATCTAACCTGGCTAAGGTCCTCATTGTTAAGGATGCCTTCAATAATCACTCCGCCATCACGATCAAGAATTTCCAAAAGTTCATCCTCAGAATCGTTGACGGTTTTATGCTCAATTTGAGCCATCACGAACTTCGCTTGGCTCCAATGAGCACGACTACCAGTACTGCGGGTTCATCCGTTCTGTTCCGCCAAGCGTGACGAGTCCCATTTTGGACGACTGTATCACCGGGTTTTAGAGTAACTTCGGCTCCATCATCGAGTTCCAGAACAACCTCACCGGAAATAACGAATTCGTAATCAACCGTGTCGGTAGTGTGCATACCTGGGTTGTCTGTTTCAAGATGCTCTGCCATCCCAGGTAGCTTTTCTTCTACCTCAGCAATTGCGGCTTCAATATCAAAGTTCTCAGGCATCATTGAAGCTTCAGTGTCCGGTTGGACGGTAAAAATTCCAAACCGGTAACCGCCTAGAGGAGGGAAGTATGTTGTGTGAGGCGGGCGACTGCCGTCGTCCGGGAATGTAGGAATTTCATCTGCACCCCAGAGTTGAAAGAACTCAGCCCCGGGAAGTAAAGATAAGGTTGTGGGTTCCACAATCTCATCGCTGGCAAATATAGCTTTCCCCTCATCGTTGTGTCCGGTAACTACTCTTCTGACACCCATAATTAGCCTTTCTGTAATTTTCTTGTTGAAACGTTAACCCAATTTTTCAAGATAAGCGATTACGGGAAATAAATGACTTCATATAGTCTTGTGAAGGGGGAACATGTCAGAAGAGAAGAAGGATACTGTCGCACAGGAGGATTTGTCTTTGCCTGCCCCGAAGTGGGCTAACCCGTCGGTTCCAGTGCATCCATTGAATGGGGAAAGATACACCTCTAAAGAGTTCTTCCAAAAAGAATTTGACACCGTTTGGGCAAAGTCATGGCTTTTGCTTGGGCGAGAGTCGGAAATACCTACACCGAAAACCTATCAAGTTGAGAACGTAGGGCCGGAATCAATTCTGATGATAAGGCAGGACGACTACTCTGTGCGGGCTTTCTATAACGTGTGTCAGCATCGTGGGTCAAGGTTGACATTTTCGCGTGACGGCGAAACGGACTCGTTTACCTGCCCGTATCACGGCTGGGAATACGCCACTGACGGGCAACTAATTAAAGCACAGGACCCTGAAGATTTTCCTCAAAACCCATGTGAGTATGTCACACTCGTTGAATTGAAATGTGAACTATTTGCCGGTTTCGTCTGGGTCAATATGGATACGGACTGCGAATCACTGCGTAATTTTTTAGGCCCAGTTTGGGAGGACTGGGAGCGTTATCAGTCAGATGATTGGCAACGCTTTACAGCTATGAGCGTCAATGTTCCTTGTAATTGGAAGGTTCTTCAAGATAACTTTTGCGAGTCATATCACCTGCCAACTGTGCATCCTCAGTTGCGAGAATCACATGAAGAGAGTTACCAAAAGACATCTTTTGATATCTGTAGCGAGGGGCATAGCAGAATGATTATGCTTGGAGCCACGCCGTCTGAAACACAATATGGTCCCGAACCGCCACTCACGGAGGGACTGTCAGAGCGTTTGAAACTATGGGATCTTGATCCTGCAGACTTTGAGGATCGCGCACTTGAAGCACGGAAAGCACTTCAGCAACAAATGCGAAGAGTAGGACCTGAGCGAGGGCATACGCATTATGAAAATCTGCGGGACGAGCAATTAACGGACGCGCACATGTATAACATTTTCCCCAATTGTTCCTTGACTTTTGGCGCTGATGGGGTCCTGCTACAGCGCATGACGCCGCACCCTAGCGATCCTGAACAGTGCGTGTTTGACCATTGGTACTATGCATTCACGCCATCCAAAGGCGAAGAGGTTCTGCGTGCGCAGACAAATGTTCGTGTTGACGCCAAGGGAGCTGAACAAGAATTTTTTGACTATGGGGACCGGCCTATGGGCATCATCCCTGACCAAGACGTGGCCATCACTACAGGTCAACAACTTGGGTTACGATCAAGGGGCTTTCAGAGAGCTACGGTAGCGGGACAGGAAGACAGAATAAGTTGGTTGCATTCAACCATTGACGAGTACATGAATGGGAATCGACCATAGGAGGAATTATGCAAGATAAATGGTTTACGGATCATCCGCCAAGCGAACGGTATCCGCACTACACAAGAGCCAACGCAGGTGAAGTTCTGCCAACTCCAGCCAGTCCATTAGGTCAGACGTATGGATTTGATAATGCCATCGGGCACGGTTTCCAAGAGGCTTCCATAGTCATGGGCGCTTATGAGGAGGACGATTACCGTGATGGAAAACCCGAAATGGTGACATTTTTCGGTGGATACTTCTATATCAACATGTCATGCGTTCGAATTCAGGCTGTCCGCAATCCGGCTATTACGGTTGACCAATTGGATTTAGCTTTTTTCGGAGACCGCCCCGATACACCTCCATATGAGCCACACCCCAAAGATGAAAAGCCGCACCTTCAAGAAAAGATAGACGCCCATATGCAGTTCGTTTTATCAACATCACATTGGCCGGAACTCGAAGAGGAGAAAGAACGCGCTGCGCAGATTCGCGCAGACCGCCCCGACCTAGCATCGTTAACTGATGATGAACTTGTGGCGTATCTTCGTAAATTGCATCCATACATTCGTGACTTCACGACGAATCAAATGGTGGCCGCTACATCAAGCGGAATACCACCGGGAATGTTAGGGGCAGTAGCGGAAGCAATTGGTGACTCCACAATGCCGATGCGGGTTCTTGCAGGGTTGGGCGACGTGGATTCTGCCGCACCATCTTTTGCTTTATGGGAACTGTCCAGAGCGATCAGAGATGATGAAGAACTTTCAGGTCTCTTTGACGATGGGATAGACGGGCTGCTTGATCGGCTTGAGATGCTTGACTCATCAAACGCTCAACAGTTCAGAGATGCCTTTCAGAAATTCTTATACGAGTACGGCTCCAGAGGGCCTAATGAATGGGAACTCAGCGCCCAAACTTGGGAGACCGACCCATCTATACCTCTGCGCACCTTGGATCAGGTTCGTAAACAACCTGACGCAAAGAATCCCCAATACGGTGCCGACAGTGCAAGCGAAGACCGTCAACATGTTATTGAAGAAGTTCGAAGCAAATTGGCTGAGCTCGGAAACGATGAACTTGTTGGTGTTTTTGAAGGCGCTCTAGTAGGTGCAAATCAAATGGTTTTTCGCGAGAGAGCAAAAACAAGCCTGGTGCGTGTGCTCCATGAAAGCAGAATGGCAATTCGGGAATTAGGCAAGCGGCACGCAGAGTCAGGAACAGTAAGCGACCCCGAACATATCTTTATGCTTCTTGATGAGGAATTAGACTCGTTCGTAGCTGACCCATCCAGTTATAACGAACTCCTTTATGATCGGTACGAGAATTGGTTGAAACTCTGGCACTTGACCCCACCATTCTTTCTCCGTGATGGAATAATCCCACCTCTCACAGAATGGGAAACAAGCACACCTACTGTCGAAAGTAGTCTTACTGAAGGCGCTGTGCTTGCTGGTACAGCTGGTTGCCCAGGCGTAGTGACAGGAAGAGCACGTATTGTTCGAGACCCTACGGCTCCGCCAGATTTGGAACCCGGCGACATCATGGTGGCACCATTAACTGACCCAGCTTGGACGCCACTATTTCTCGCTGTTGATGGTGTTGTCGTTAACGTTGGGGGGCAAGTAAGCCACGCAGTAATTGTCAGCAGGGAAATGGGTATTCCATGTGTGGTATCCGTTCCTGACGCAACAGAACAGATCCAAGATGGCGCAACGATCACAGTTGACGGAACAAACGGGAACGTTACGCTTATTAGGAACCCCTGATGGGTTACGCCCACGCTCACAGGTGGACTAACCCAACACTGCGCCATACACCAATAAACGGTGAAAGATACACAGCCCCTGAGTTTATGGAACAAGAATGGGACCATATTTGGAGCAAAGTATGGTTACTCGTGGCTTGGGCAACTGACATAGAAAACCCAGGTGACTATGCGATAGAGGATATAGGAGCAGAGTCATTCATCACGATGCGTCAAAATGATGGCAGCATAAAGGTTTTCGCAAACCAATGCCCTTACAGGGGAGGGAGACTCATTTTAAAATCAGAAGGTAATTTCGATGCGATTGTTTGCCCACATTGTAGAACCACGTGGTCACTTGATGGTAACCCAACAAGCGCGTCGGGAGTCTGCCTGAATCAATTCCGTAGCGACAGTATTGCAGGATTTGTTTTCATGACTATGAATGAAACTGCGCCTACCTTACAAGAGTATCTGGGACCGGTTTGGGACGACTGGGGACGTTATAAAAGTGAGGACTGGGTTCGGACATCAGCCGCGACTGTAGCTGTTGATTGCAACTGGAAGGTTCCGCAGGATAATTCATGTGAGTCCTATCATCTTCCAACAGTGCACCCTCAAGGGGAATATTGGATAGAACATGATTACAAACAATGCGTCTTTGACTGGTGCGATGAGGGTCATAACCGGATGGCGATACAAATGGGAGCTCCAGCTCGATCACTGAAGAATAAAGATTTACGAATAGATGATCAGCTAGCGTCTATGCTTACGCCTTGGGGTCTGGATCCAAACGATTTTGCTGGCCACGAATATGACACTCGACTTGCATTACAAAGGGCTAAACGGAAGCAAGCAGAATCCAGAGGCTACCGGATCGGTGAGCTTGAAGATGATCAGCTAACAGACGCATACCACTACAATATTTTTCCAAATGTTACTATTAGCTTTGCTGGGTGCGAATATGTGTCAATGCAACGAATGCGCCCACATCCGCAAAATCCAGAGAAATGCTTTTATGATAATTTCACGTTCGGGGCAAAAGGAAGTGAAAGCGATGCTGAGCTTGATGGCCTCGGAGGTAAGGAGTGGTTGCATGAAGGTAAAGACCGTCAATTCTTTACCTACGGGGAGCGGTTAATGAATCGTAGGATAGCGGACCAAGATCTCAGTATCGTAGTGGGTCAACAACTTGGGTTGGGTTCTCGTGGATTTGCTGGCGCCACACTCGCAAAACAGGAACATAGAGTGCAACGCTTCCACGAAGTAATAGATCAGTTTTTAGAGTCCACAAATTAAGAACCTGTTTGCCGTCCGATTGAAGGGGCATCAGGTCGGGGAGGAGTGGCACCCATGGTGAGGAAAATTCGTTTATTGATTCTCCATCCTTCTTGGGTGAGAGACCACTCGTCATGGTATTGCCCTCTTACTTCGTAATCACCTACGCCTGTTTCGTTAATTCGGTGCCATGCATGTACATAGGAAACGGATCGGGCTGACTTCTCATCAACTACCTCGATTTGGACATTGCTGATGCTGTGGCTACTGGCAATCCAGCGTTTAAGGGCAGGAACTAGCAATGCATAGATAGCATCCCTGCCGTGCAGTGGCTCTCCGTAATAGTCGGCGACAACATCTTCGGTGAAACAGAGAACCTGCTCCTCAGGTCGGTTTAGGTCAGCGAGACGTGCCTGCTCATGAAGCATTAGGGTTATATCTTGTATAGCTTCAACTTTTATGATTGGGTCCATTATAAAAACCGTATAGGGTCTGACCCGTCCCAGTCTTGAGCGCTCTGTGCAACGAGAGCAAAAAACGCAG
>Ga0310343_10001706_pt1 | contig 11370 bp, 7 predicted proteins | sample HC15DNA2025_MG_FD_203519 | JGI IMG/M metagenome (GOLD analysis project Ga0310343, IMG submission 203519) | Marine microbial communities from station ALOHA, North Pacific Subtropical Gyre - HC15-DNA-20-25_MG | ecosystem: Environmental > Aquatic > Marine > Oceanic | place: Pacific Ocean: North...
ATCAGGTAACAATTTATTAATGTTTACCGCATTTAAATTTTTAACGGGTTTAGCTCAGTTGGTAGAGCACTGGTCTCCAAAACCAGGTGTCGGGAGTTCGAGTCTCTCAACCCGTGCTTAAAAATTATTAGTTTAATGATAACAGTTTTTAATTATATTAAAGAGTCTTTTGATGAGTTAAGAAATAATGTTTCTTGGACACCTATTAATCAGCTTCAAAAACTCACTGTTGTTGTTCTGCTTTTTTCTTTAATTTTTTCCGTTGCAATTTGGGGAGCTGATACAGTTCTCTCTAGTATCATTACTTCATTCTTTAAACTAATAAATGGTTAACAATGGTAGAAACCTCAGAAAATAAGTGGTATGTAATTAGAGCTGTAAGTGGAAAAGAGTCTAAGATTAAAGATTATATCATGACTGAAATTACTAGGTTAGGATTTCAAGATCATATTGAAGAAATTCTTGTTCCTACTGAAAAAGTTATTCAAATTAGAAATGGTAAAAAAATCAATAAAGAAAAGGTTTACTTTCCTGGATACATTATGATCAAAGCTAATTTAGTAGGAGAGGTTCCCCACATAATAAGATCAGTTACAAACGTTATAGGGTTCTTAGGGGAGACAAAAGGAGGTGATCCTGTTCCATTGAGAATTTCAGAAGTTAACAGAATGTTAGGCAAAGTAGACGAGCTTGCACTAAATAGGGAACAAACTGTAATACCTTTTGTTCTAGGTGAGACTATTAAGGTTATCGATGGTCCTTTTAATGGATTCACTGGAACTGTTGAAAATATAAATGAGGAAAAGAGAAAGTTAGAAGTTATGGTTAAAATTTTTGGTAGAAAAACTCCCCTTGAATTAAGTTACATGCAAGTTGAAAAAATTTAGATTATGGCTAAGGAAGTAGATAAGATTTTAAAATTACAAGTTAGAGGTGGAGCAGCAAATCCATCTCCGCCTGTTGGACCTGCTCTTGGAGCTGCAGGTTTAAATATAATGGAATTTTGTAAGCAGTTTAATGCAAGAACACAAGATAAACAAGGAAAGGTATTACCTGTTGTAATTTCTGTTTTTGCAGATAAATCTTTTGAATTTGCTATTAAAACTCCTCCTGCTGCAGTGCAGTTAATGGAAGCTGCTAAAGTGAAAAAGGGTTCTGGTGAACCTAACAGAAATAAGGTAGCGACTGTATCTTGGGATCAAGTAAAGATAATTGCTGAGGACAAGATGCAAGACTTAAATGCATTTACTATAGAGTCTGCTATGAAGATGGTCGCAGGAACTGCTAGGTCTATGGGATTCAAAGTGAATGGAAAGTTCCCCAGTTAATAATTATTTATGAAAAAAGTATCAAAAAATAGAAAAAAAATTATTGACAAAGTGGTTAAGGGAAAACTATATTCAGTTGATGAAGCTTCTTCTTTAGTTAAAGAGATTACAATTCAGAATTTTGATCCATCAGTTGATTTAGCTGTGAGACTTGGTGTTGATCCAAAAAAAGCAGATCAAATGATTAGAGGTGTAGTCTCTTTACCTAACGGTACAGGTAAATCTGTAAAAATTCTTGCTTTAGTAACTCCTGATTTAGAGAACGATGCTAAAGAAGCTGGTGCTGATTTTGTTGGATTAGATGATTACCTTAATAAAATTAAGGGTGGATGGACCGATGTTGATGTTATAATTACTGTCCCAAGCGTAATGCCAAAGTTAGGCCCTTTAGGAAAAATTTTAGGCCCTAGAGGTTTAATGCCAAATCCTAAGTCTGGAACTGTTACTAATGATGTCAAAAAAGCTGTGACTGATGTTAAAAGTGGTAAAATTGATTTTAAAGTTGATAAGTTTGGAATCATCCACGTATCTGTAGCTAAGGCTTCCTTTACACCACAAAAAATTACTGAAAATATTAATGAGTTTTTAAGAACTGTATTAAAATTAAAACCCTCATCTGCAAAAGGAAATTATTTTAAAAGTATTTTCATATCTACTACGATGAGCCCCAGTATTCAAATTGACAATAAAATTTTTAATTAGAGATTATGACTAAAGAAGAAAAATCAAGGGTAATTAAAAATTTAGCAACTGAAATTATTGAAAACAGTTCAATATACTTTACAAATATTGAGGGTTTGAATGCTAAAGAAACATCTTCCTTGAGAAGAGCATGTTTTAAGGAAAATATTAAGTTAGAGGTAGTTAAGAACACCTTGTTAGAAAAAGCGATTGAAAGTTGTGAAAAAGATTTTGGAGAATTGAAGTCTACACTTAAAGGGAATACCTCCCTTATGTTTTCTGAGGTTAGTAATGCACCTGCTAAGCTAATTAAAAATTTTAGAAAAAAATCAGATAAGCCAATTTTAAAAGGTGCTTTTATACAAGAATCAGTTTATATTGGTGATGATAAGTTAGATACTCTTGCTAACTTAAAATCCAAAGAGGAGTTAATTGGAGAGGTAATTACTATTCTTCAGTCTCCATCGAAAAATATTATTACATTATTGAAATCTGGAGATCAAAAAATTTCTGGAATAATAAAAACCTTATCTAAAAGATGAAAGATTTTAAAAGAAATACTAATTAAAAATAATTAAAATGGCAGATATAAAACAATTCGCAGAACAACTAGTTAATTTAACTGTTAAAGAAGTTAATGAATTAGCTGAAATATTAAAAAATGATTACGGAATTGAGCCTGCAGCTGCAGCAGCTGTAGCAGTGGCAGGTCCTCAATCTGGAGGAGATTCAGGAGATGGTGCTGAAGATAAATCTGAATTTGATGTGATTTTAAAAGCTCCAGGTGGATCTAAACTAGCTGTTGTAAAGCTAGTTAAAGAGCTAACTGGATTGGGTTTAAAAGAAGCTAAAGATTTAGTTGATAATTCTCCAAAACCAATTAAAGAAGGAATCGCAAAAGATGAAGCTGAAGGTTTAAAAAAATCTCTTGAAGAAGCTGGTGCTGAAGTTGAATTAAAATAGTATTAATTCCATTTTGATTTCGCTTGATTTTTAATCAATTTATTAACAGTTGTAAAAAGTAAATAATGTCAAATAAATTAAATAATAGGGATACTTTTTCATCATCAAAAAAGTCCCCCGAATATCCAGATTTTCTAGATATTCAAATAAAGTCTTTTCAGGATTTTTTTCAATTAGAAACTAAGTCAATTGAGAGAGCTGAAGAGGGACTTTACAATACATTCAAAGAAAACTTTCCTATCACTGATACCAGAAATCAGTTTGTCTTGGAGTTTATTGATTATTTTATCGATCCACCCAGGTACAATATTCAAGAATGTATTGAGAGAGGTTTGACTTATTCTGTCCCACTAAAGGCCAGATTAAAGCTTTTCTGTACAGATCCTGAGCACGAAGATTTTGAAACAATAGTTCAAGATGTTTTCTTAGGTCCTATGCCATATATGACCCCTAGTGGAACATTTGTAATAAATGGTGCTGAGAGAATAGTTGTCTCTCAATTGCATAGGTCACCTGGTGTCTTTTTTGGACAATCTTTTCATGCTAATGGAACCAAGTTATATTCTGCTCGTGTTATTCCATTTAAAGGATCATGGATTGAATTTGCAACTGACATAAACAATGTGATGTATGCATACATTGATAGGAAAAAGAAATTACCTGTAACTACTTTATTTAGGGCAATTGGATATGAGAGGGATAAGGACATTCTTGAAATTTTTGATTTGGCTGAAGAGATAAAAGTAACAAAAGCAGGTTTAAAGAAAATTTTAGGTAGAAAGCTGGCGGCTAGAGTTTTAAATACATGGCATGAAGACTTCGTTGACGAGGATACTGGCGAAGTAATATCAATTGAAAGAAATGAGATAATTATCGATAGAGATACTGTAGTTGAAAAAACCCACATTGATTTAATTCTTGAATCAAACATTAAAACTGTTCTTCTTCACAAAGAAGACGCTCACATGTCTGATTATGCTATTATTCACAACACTTTACAAAAAGATCCAACTAACTCAGAAAAGGAGGCCGTTGAGCATATTTACAGACAATTAAGAAATGCCGAACCCCCGGATGAAGAGACCGCAAGAGGTATAATTGATAAACTGTTTTTTTCTGATCAAAGATATAATCTTGGAGATGTAGGAAGGTATAGAATGAACAAAAAGCTTGGTAATGATGTTGATATGGAAAATCAAGTTTTAACAAAAAAAGATATAATTACTATTGTCAAATATCTAATTGAGTTGATAAATTCAAAAGCTGAAATTGATGATATTGATCACTTATCTAATAGAAGGGTAAGAACTGTTGGTGAACAACTGTCAACTCAATTTGGTATAGGACTTGCAAGGATGGCAAGAACTATAAGAGAGAGAATGAACGTAAGAGATAATGAAGTTTTTACTCCCATTGATTTAATAAATGCAAAGACTTTATCATCAGTGATAAATACTTTCTTTGGAACAAATCAACTTTCTCAGTTCATGGATCAAACTAATCCATTAGCTGAAATAACACACAAGAGAAGATTGTCAGCACTTGGTCCTGGTGGTTTATCTAGAGAGAGAGCAGGATTTGAAGTTAGAGATGTCCACTATACACATTATGGAAGGCTTTGTCCTATAGAAACTCCTGAAGGTCCAAATATTGGATTAATATCTTCTTTGGGAGTTTATGCTAAAGTTAATAATTTAGGGTTTATAGAAACTCCTTACAGAAAAGTGGAGAATGGAAAGATAGATTTAAACGATACTGTTTATCTATCAGCTGAGGAAGAAGAGAATAAATTTATTGCACAGGCAAATATTCCCTATGATGAATCTGGTAAAATAACTGTTAGTAAAACAATTGCAAGGCAAGAGGGAGATTTTCCAGTTGTTGATTCAAGCTCTATTAATTACACAGATGTTGCTCCAAATCAGATTGCATCAATCTCAGCATCTTTAATTCCATTTTTGGAACATGACGATGCCAATAGAGCTTTAATGGGATCAAATATGATGCGTCAGGCTGTACCCCTACTTAGACCTGAGTCTCCAATTGTAGGAACTGGTTTAGAATTGCAAGTTGCCTCTGACTCAAGAGTTTTAATAAATTCTGAGGGAGATGGTATTGTAGAGTATGTTGATGCAGAAAAAATAATTATTAAATACAGTTTTACAGAAACTGAAAAATTGGTAAGATTTGAAGATGATACAAAAAAATATGATCTCATAAAATTCAGAAAAACAAACCAAGGAACATGCATTAATCTTAAACCACTTGTTAAAAAAGGAGATAAGGTTTTTAAAGGCCAAATTTTGTCTGAAGGCTATGCAACCCAAAATGGTGAATTAGCTTTAGGTAGAAATTTGAAAGTTGCATTTATGCCATGGAAAGGTTATAATTTTGAAGATGCTATTGTTATATCTGAGAAGGTTGTTAGAGATGATATTTTTACATCAATTCATATTGATGAGTATTCTCTTGATGTAAGGGATACAAAACTTGGAGCTGAGGAATTGACAAATGATATCCCTAATGTTAGTGAGGAAGCAACAAAAGATTTAGACGAATTTGGTATGATTAGAGTTGGCGCAGAGGTCAATCCTGGTGATATATTAATAGGAAAAATTACTCCAAAAGGTGAATCAGATCCAACTCCAGAGGAAAAATTATTGAGAGCAATTTTTGGTGATAAGGCTGGAGATGTTAAAGATGCTTCGTTGAAAGCGCCTCCTTCTCTACACGGCACTGTGATTGACAAGAAACTTTTCACTAGGTCAATTAAAGATAAGAGGAAGAGAAACCAGGATAAATTAGAACTTGAAGAACTAGAGAAAAGATTTGAAAAAAAATTCGATGACTTAAAAGATGTTCTAGTTGAAAAGCTTTTTACTATTGTGAATGGTAAGACTTGTCAAGGTGTAGAAAATGATTTGGGTGAAGAAATACTTCCTAAAGGAAAAAAATATTCATTAAAAATGTTATCAAATGTTGACGATTATTCTCACCTTACGAAAGGTGATTGGACAATAAGTGAGGACACTAACTCTATTATAGCTGATCTTATTCATAATTACAAAATTAAAGAGAATGACCTTCAAGGCTCTTTAAGAAGAGATAAATTTACAATTAGTGTTGGCGATGAGCTTCCAGCTGGTATAAAAAGGCTGGCGAAAGTTTACATTGCAAAAAAAAGAAAGTTAAAGGTTGGAGATAAAATGGCAGGTAGACATGGTAATAAAGGTATTGTCGCTAGAATCGTTAGACAAGAGGAGATGCCTTTCTTAGAAGATGGAACTCCTGTTGATATTGTATTAAATCCCTTAGGTGTCCCCTCAAGAATGAATATTGGTCAAATATATGAGACTGTTCTTGGTTGGGCTGGTCAAAAACTAGGTAAGAAATTTGCAACTCCAATATTTGATGGTGCTTCTTCTGAAGAAATAGATATCCTTACCAAAAAGGCAGGTGTTCCTACTTATGGTCATACTTATTTATATGATGGTGGTACAGGTGAAAGATTTGACCAACCAGCAACTGTTGGGGTAATCTATATGTTAAAATTAGGGCATATGGTTGACGATAAGATGCATTCTAGATCAATTGGTCCTTATTCTTTAATTACTCAACAACCACTCGGGGGTAAAGCTCAATTTGGTGGTCAGAGATTTGGTGAAATGGAGGTTTGGGCTTTAGAAGCTTATGGCGCTTCAAGCACACTTCAAGAAATTTTGACTGTAAAGTCAGATGATGTAGTTGGTAGAGCTAAAACGTATGAATCAATTGTTAAGGGAGATTCTTTGCCGGAACCTGGTCTTCCTGAATCTTTTAATGTTTTAATGCACGAGCTAAGAGGTCTTGGTTTAGATATTAGACTGGAGGAGTAATAATTTTAATAATAATAATAATAAATCTATGATTAATAATAATGAATCAATAACACAAAAAAAGTTTAATAAAATTACAATTGGTTTATCCTCTCCTGAAGTGATTTTAGGTAGTTCTAGAGGTGAAGTATTAAAGCCTGAAACAATCAATTACAGAACTCACAAACCTGAAAGAGATGGCCTATTTTGTGAAAGAATTTTTGGTCCAGTAAAAGATTATGAGTGTGCATGTGGTAAATATAAACGTATAAGATATAAAGGAATTGTATGTGACAGATGTGGGGTTGAGGTCACTGAAAAAAAGGTCAGAAGAGATAGAGTTGGCCATATTAGCTTAGTTGTTCCAGTCGCACATATTTGGTATTTTAGGTCTCTACCAAACAAAATTGGATATCTACTAGGGTTACCATCCAAAAAACTTGATATGATTATATATTATGAAAGATATGTTGTAATTCAACCAGGAAATGCAAAAAATTCCGAAGGAGAGCCATTAAAGAAATTGGATTTTTTAACCGAAGAAGAATATCTTAATGCTATGGAAAGTATTTCCTCTGAAAACAATTTTTTAGATGACGAAGATCCTGAAAAATTCATAGCAAAAATGGGGGCTGAGTGTTTAATAGAACTATTATCTAGAATTAATTTGCATGAGCTTTCATATGAGTTAAGACATAAAGCAAATAATGAGACATCAAAACAAAGAAAGACTGAAGCTTTGAAGAGACTTCAAGTTGTTGAGGCTTTTAGAGAGGCTAATGAAAGAAAAGAAAATTTACCTGAATGGATGATCATGAAAGCTATTCCAGTAATACCTCCAGAATTGAGACCATTAGTTCCCCTTGACGGAGGAAGGTTTGCTACTTCCGACTTAAATGACTTGTACAGAAGAGTTATTATAAGAAATAATAGATTAAAAAGATTGGTTGAAATTAAAGCTCCTGAGGTGATTTTGAGAAATGAAAAAAGGATGCTTCAAGAGTCAGTTGATTCTTTATTTGATAATACAAGAAAATCCTCTGCTGTAAAAACTGACTCCAATAGACCACTGAAATCATTATCAGACTCACTCAAAGGTAAGCAAGGTAGATTTAGGCAAAATTTATTAGGAAAAAGAGTTGATTATTCCTCAAGATCAGTAATTGTTGTTGGTCCTGAGCTCAAGTTATATGAATGTGGATTGCCTAAGGGTATGGCAGCTGAGCTTTACAAACCATTTATAATTAGAAAGTTAATTGAAAGAGGAATTGTTAAAACTGTAAAGTCAGCAAAAAAAATTATTGATAGAAAAGAACCTGTAGTTTGGGATATTCTTGAAAATGTCTTGAAAGGTCATCCAGTTCTTTTAAATAGAGCTCCTACTCTGCATAGACTTGGTATTCAAGCATTTCAACCAAAATTAATTGAGGGTAAAGCAATTCAGTTACACCCACTCGTTTGTACAGCTTTTAATGCTGATTTTGATGGTGATCAAATGGCGGTACATTTACCACTTGGATCTGAGGCGATTTTAGAAGCTCAATTATTAATGTTAGCATCTCACAACATTTTAAACCCAGCTAATGGATCTCCAGTGACTGTGCCCTCACAAGATATGGTATTGGGGTTATACTACATGACCAAAGAATTAAAATCAACGAAAGAAAATAAAGTTAAAGGAGAAGGCTTAACATTTTATTCCTCTGAAGAAGTTAACATTGCATACAATGAGAAAAAAGTTGATTTAAATGCCCCAATTAAAATTAAGATTTTAACTGATGAAAAAGAAACAACTAAGACTAAAATTATTGACACTACAGTTGGTAGAGTTTTATTTAATGAAGTTGTCCCTAAAAGTGCTGGTTATTTCAATGAGGTTCTAACAAAAAAAGCATTAAGAGAAATTATTGGAAAAATTTTAAGGTATACAAGTGTACCTGAAACCTCTGAATTTTTAGATAAAATTAAAGATATGGGATACGCATTTGCATTTAAAGGTGGACTTTCATTTAGCTTAGGCGATATAATAATTCCACCTGAAAAGAATCCATTAATTGATGAGGCAAATAAAAAAGTTGATGGTATTCTTGGCAATTATAATATGGGACTTATAACAAACAACGAAAGATATAATCAAATTATTGATGTTTGGACCTCTACAAATTCTCATTTGACAAGTTTATCCATGAAAAGAATTAGTGAGGATAAACAGGGATTTAATTCTGTATATATGATGCTTGATTCAGGAGCTAGAGGATCAAAGGAACAAATTAGACAATTGACAGGTATGAGGGGATTAATGGCTAAACCAAAAAAATCAAACGCTGGAGGAGGAGAGATTATAGAAAATCCTATTTTGTCAAATTTCAAAGAGGGACTTTCTATTCTTGAATATTTTATATCAACTCATGGAGCAAGAAAAGGTTTAGCTGATACAGCACTTAAAACAGCTGATGCAGGTTATTTGACTAGGAGGCTTGTTGATGTGTCACAAGATGTTATTATAAACATAGAGGATTGTGGAACTCTTAGAGGTCTAGAGGTAATGGCTCTGAAAAAAAATGAAGAAGTTGTTGAAACTTTATCTGAGAGAATAAAGGGTAGAGTAGCCTTATATGACGTTGTTGACCCAATCACAGAGGAAATTTACGTTGAGGCTGGAAATGAAATATCTGACGATATCGCTGATTTGATTGACAATTCACCAATCGAAACTGTTATGGTTAGATCACCTTTAACGTGTGAAGCACCAAAAGGAATATGTACACTTTGTTATGGCAGAAATTTAGCTAATAACAAAATGGTTCAAAAAGGTGAGGCTGTAGGAGTTGTTGCAGCTCAGTCTATTGGTGAGCCAGGTACACAACTTACATTAAGAACTTTTCATGTAGGTGGTGTTGCTGGAAATGTATCTGAGGAGAATCAAATTATCTCAAAATTTAACGCCAAAGTTGAATTGGATGATTTAAAAACTGTTGAAACTAAAGATGAAGAAGGTAATAAAGTTATTATAGTGATTTCTAGAACTGCTGAGGTTAGACTAATAGATTTGAAATCTAAAAACGTTTTAAGCACTAAAAATATACCTTATGGTTCATCATTGTTCGTTAAAAGTGGCGATAAAGTAAAAATAAATGATGTATTATGTAAATGGGATCCATTTAATGGAGTAGTAGTTTCTGAATTCACTGGAAAAATAATATATGAAAATATTGAGCAGGGTATAACTTATCAAGTTGAAATTGATGAACAAACTGGGTTTAAAGAAAAGGTAATTTCTGAATCAAGAAACAAAAAAATAATCCCTAGCCTTATTATTGCTGATAGTAAAGGGAATAATCTTAGAACCTATAACCTACCGTTGGGTGCCCACATAATGGTTGACGACGGAGAAAAAGTTAAAGAAGGTAAAATTCTAGTTAAAATTCCTAGAAAGTCAGCTAAGTCTGGAGATATTACTGGTGGATTACCAAGAGTAACAGAACTTTTTGAAGCAAGAAACCCTTCTAATCCTGCTATTGTCAGTGAAATTGATGGTGTTGTAACTTTTGGAAAGATCAAAAGAGGAAATAGAGAAATAATTATTGAATCTAAATTTGGTGATATAAAGAAATATTTGATTAAGTTGTCAAACCAAATTCTAGTTCAGGAAAATGATTTTGTTAAAGCTGGTATGCCGCTTTCCGATGGAGCGATATCTCCTGTTGATATTTTGAAAATTAAAGGTCCATCTGCAGTTCAACAATACCTTGTTAACGAAGTACAAGAAGTTTATAGACTTCAAGGAGTAAAAATAAATGATAAACATTTTGAAGTTATAGTAAGGCAGATGATGAGAAAAGTTAAAATTAATGATCCTGGTGACTCTATTTTTTTAGAAAATCAGCTTGTTCACAAGTATGATTTTATTAGTGAAAACGACTCATTATATGGTATGAAGGTTGTTGAAGACAAGGGTGACTCAGAAAATTTTAGCGATGGTCAGTTAATTTCGTCACGTCAATTAAGAGACGAGAACTCAATTTTGAAAAGAGAGGGTAAAAAAGAGTTACTTGCTAGAGATGTAAATCCAGCAACTGCAACTCCTGAATTGCAAGGTATCACACGTGCGTCACTTCAAACTAAATCATTTATATCAGCTGCCTCTTTCCAGGAAACCACTAAAGTGTTAAATGAAGCTGCTGTTAATGCAAAAGAGGATTTTTTACAAGGATTGAAAGAAAATGTAATTGTAGGTCATAAAATTCCAGCTGGTACTGGTTTAAGAGAATATGATGATATAATTGTTGGATCTAAGGACGAATATACAAGTTTGTTAATTAACAAAGAAGAGTTAAATTATTCTGATGAATAAAGAAGAAAAAGGTGGAGCGAAAATTGATATTGAGTTAGATCACACAGTTGCTGAAGGTAAATACGCCAACCTAGTTGTTATAAACCATTCTTCATCTGAATTTATTTTAGATTTTATCTCACTAATGCCCGGATCACCTAAGGCTAAGGTTAAGTCAAGAATAATAATAACTCCGGAACATGCTAAGAGA
>Ga0310343_10001709_pt1 | contig 11367 bp, 6 predicted proteins | sample HC15DNA2025_MG_FD_203519 | JGI IMG/M metagenome (GOLD analysis project Ga0310343, IMG submission 203519) | Marine microbial communities from station ALOHA, North Pacific Subtropical Gyre - HC15-DNA-20-25_MG | ecosystem: Environmental > Aquatic > Marine > Oceanic | place: Pacific Ocean: North...
TCTCCATCATAAGAAACAGGAATTAATTCATTTGCATTTCCTATATCTTGTGCATCTGCACTTATAGAAGCTGAATCTGTATTATCTAATTTTATCTTTACTACACTACTCTGTTGATCAGCTAATACAGCAATTCTTTCTAACGCATCAATTAATTTCTTAGTATTAAAGTTAATAATCTTAGAAAAAGAATCAGGGATTAGTTGCGAATAATTAGGATAATTACCTTCAAGTGTTCTCGTTGTAATTATTTGATTAGAAGAAATAAACACTAATTGACCCTTATCATAAAAAAGCTTTATTGAATTTTCTGAGCTTCTCAAAGAGACTAGTTTTTCAATTTCTCTTAATGATCTGGTTGGAATAGTAACTGATAAATCACCTTCATTTGAAGATAAGTTTTCTTTATTTTTAATATTTTCATCACTTCCAACCAAAGCAACTGCCAACCTATGACCATCTGTTGATGCAGACTCTAAATAATTTTGTTTAAAAGTAAAATTAACACCTGTAAGTAATTGTTTTGAATCATCATTACTACTAGCAAAAATGGTAGTTTTTAAAGCTTTTAAAAAAGAACTTGGATCAATATTTAAAGAAGTACCACTTTCAACAAATGGTAAATTCGGATAGTCATCAGAAGGGATGCCTTTAAGATTAAAAGAACCTCTATCACTTTTTATTAAAATATTATCCAAATTCTCATCGACCTCTAGAGAAACAGGAGTCTCATTAGGCAATTTATTTACTATTTCCAATAAAAGTTTTGACGGTATCGTAATAGCACCACTATTTTTAACATTTCCATCGAAAGAGGTTTGAATTCCCAAATTAAGATCAAATCCTGTCAAACTGATTTTATTAATTCCTTGGTCAGCAGTTAAAAGTATATTTGCGAGAATAGGGTGTGTTGGCCTTGAAGCAACTGCTTTGCTTACAAGTTGTATAGCATTATTCAACTCATTTTGATTACAAATAATCTCCATCGGAATTTTTAACTTTTTATAATCACAATATACTTTTTTCGTAAATTAAATTCAATAACGTATTTATTTCTATTTTCTTCTTAAAGAATAATAAATAAATTAAAAAATTTAATAGTAGTAGTTACTGTGGAAATTGTGGAATTTTTAACCAGAAACTTTATTCTACTTAGTTTATGGATATTTAAATAAGTGGAAAAGATTTTTGACTTGTTGAATTAAAATTAAATTTCTGAATTAACAAAAAACTATTCAACAAAATTAATAAATTATTATGTATTTTTCAACAAATTAAGGTTGTTTTTTTATTGAATTCCACAGACACTATTTTTTTTGGATTCTAATATCCTAAGATTTTGGTTATATTTTTTAACGAAGGTTCAATATTCGTTCTGAAAATTGCATCGTTGTTTTTAATTGCACAATCAGGGTCTTTTAGTCCATTACCAGTAAGAACACAAACAATTATTGATTCTTTTTGAATTCTATTTTTATTTTTAATGAGTCCTGCAACTGAAGCTGCACTAGCAGGCTCACAGAAAACCCCCTCTTTTGCCAATATTTTATAAGCATTTATTATTTCTTGATCAGTGACTGATTGAAAGTCTCCTTTACTCTCTTTCTTAACTTTTTTTGCTTTTTCTCTATTTACAGGATTCCCAATTCTTATAGCTGTTGCTAGAGTCTCTGGATCTTTAACTATTATATTTTGTACTAATGGTGCAGATCCTTCAGCTTGAAATCCCATCATAATTGGTAATCTTAAATTTCTTTTTATTTTTGAATATTCTTTAAAGCCCATCCAATAAGCAGTTATATTACCTGCATTACCCATTGGAATACAAAGCCAATCAGGGGCAACTCCTAAGTCATCAACAATTTCAAAAGCTGCTGTTTTTTGACCCTGTATTCGATATGGATTAACGGAATTAACAAGCTCTATTGGCTGTTCTGCAGATAAGTCTCTAACAATTTCAAGAGCCTTATCAAAATTTCCATTAATAGATATTATTTCGGCTCCATACATTAATGCTTGTGCAAGCTTTCCTTGTGCAACAAATCCTTCTGGGATCAATACATAAGGTTTTAAACCTCCCCTGGAAGCATATGCAGCAGCAGCAGCAGAAGTGTTTCCAGTACTTGCACAAATTACTGCTTCACGACCTTCTTCTTTTGCTTTGCTAATAGCCATAGTCATACCACGATCTTTAAAAGATCCTGTTGGGTTAAGACCATCATATTTTAAGAAAACTTTTGTTCCATTTCCAATTAATTTGCTAATTGAATCGCTAAGAATAAGTGGTGTATTGCCTTCATTAAGGGAAATAATAGGAGTTTTTTGGGTTACTGGTAGGTATTGCTTATAAGCTTCAATTAAGCCTGGCCATCTTTTTTTTTTGTAATTTAAACGAAGTTTATTTTTGATTTTATTTAATAACACCATGTTTTTTAATTTGATTTAATTTTTTCTAGAGGAGAATTTGTAAAAAAGTCTAATAATTCTGAAATTGATTCTACTTTATTCATCACTTTGCTCAAAGCATTAACATCTAAGATAATAGTTTTAGTAGGATAACCTTCAAAAAAATTTATTATATTTATTTTGCCATTTCCTATTTGAATGCCTTTAATTACACTTGCTCTTAGGGCCAACATACCTGTTCTTTCATCATTTGCAAATTGAGGGTGGAGAATAGAAGCAAGTCTTGTTAAAAAAACATTTCCAATTTCAGAATATATTAATTTACTTGCAATCGTAATTGGGACTTCAAAATTTTTATTTAATATTAATCTAATCTCTTGATCTGGAGAACCAGTGGCTTTTAAAATTCTCCTTAATTTTCTAGTAGAAGTGCCCTCTTCAGCAAAAGTTTTTAACGAATTTACTTTAATTGTTCTAGAAAAAATGCTGTAAATAATTTTAATTTCTTCTGCAGCATTAGCTTTTATGGGGTTAAAAAGTAATTGACAATTTATTAGAATAAATAATATTTTGATTACTAAAAATTTATTAAACTTCATTTTAAATATTTAATCCAGCAGCAATCTTTACAAGTCTAACAACTCCTTTTTCAGTAACTTTCTTTGCAATTTGCACACTCATTTCTTTTGTGTAAGGTTCATTTAAAAGGCGTGGAATTCTTTTTATAAAAATATCAATTGAATAACCAGGTACTTTTTGTACAATTTCTAAAAAGTTCCTTAATGGCTCTATATAAGTTATAAGATCATTTAAATTGTTATTTTCATTGGACATATTAAATTTAATTGAGTTTGGAAGATAGTTATTAAAATTTTTCAATAATTTTAAATTAAGTAAATCTATTTGATTGGTTAAGCTATCAATTATTTCATTTCTAAGGAACCCTCCTTTTGATGAAAACAGAAGATTTATTACTTCATCTAAAAGTTTCTCTAAATCAAGGTTTGTCTGTTTTGCAGCGTTTGAAAGAAGATCTTCTAAACGGTCCCACTTAAATTCTCCATTATCGAAAAGCATTTCTTTCAAACTTTCTCTTAATTGTGGGTCAGGATCTTCCATCAATCTTCTCGCAAAATATGGATACGCTGCACCTAATATTTTAAAATTTGGATCTACGCTTAAGGCAATTCCTTCTAATGTCAATAAAGACCTAATAATAAGTGCATAATAAGGAGGCAATCTGAAAGGAAATTTATACATAACACCAGACATGTCGTCTGTGACGCTTTTAAAATCCATTTTTGAAACGCCTTGTTCAACGGCATTGATAAAAACATCTTGAAATGCTGGAACAATAGGTTTTAGATTAACTTTTTCTGATAAGAAACCTAATTTGACGAAATCTTGAGACAATTTATCAAAGTTTTTATTCACTAAATGTACAACTGCTTGTATTAAACCTGATCTAGATTCTTTTGAAACTTCGCTCATCATTCCAAAATCCAAATAACATAGTCTCCCATCTTTTAATGCTAATAAATTTCCTGGATGCGGATCAGCGTGAAAAAAACCGTGTTCTAAAAGTTGTTCTAAACTGCATTGCACTCCTATATCAATCATTTTGTCAGGGTCGATTCCTAATTTTCTTACATCTTCTAAGTTGGTTAATTTTGTTCCATCAATCCATTCCATTGTTAAAACTCTTCTTGATGTTATTTCTTTATAAATTTTTGGAACAGCAATCATTTGGTTATGACTATGCATATTTCTAAATTTTTCTGCATTTTCAGCTTCGTTTAAATAATCCATCTCTTCAAAAACTCTTTTGCCTAATTCATCAATTAATGCCACGAGATCGCTTCTTATTAATCCAATATTGTTTTTTAACCAATAAGCAATATTCCTAACTATGTAAAGATCTAAAGTTATCTGTTCTCTTAATCCCGGGCGTTGGACTTTAACTGCAACAATTTCTCCATTTTTTAGTTTAGCTTTATGAACTTGACCTAAAGAAGCAGCAGAAATTGGTTCCTTATTAATTTCTAAAAAGATTTCATTTATTTTGGATTCTAAATCTTCTTCAATCAACTCCATAGCTTTATTTCCATCAAATCCTGGTAGTTGATCTTGTAATTCAGATAATTCTTCCAAGAGAATCACGGGAATAATATCTGGTCTTGTTGATAAAGCTTGCCCTGCCTTAACAAATGCAGGACCAAGTTCTACTAATAAATTTGTTAATTCTTTTGCTCTAAATCTTGCTTGGGGTTCATTTTTTAATCTACCTGTTAATTTATCCCAGCCAACTGAAAAGATATAAGCAAAAATAGGAATTAGGGTTTGCCAAAGCCTTTTTAAAAGTCTTTTTGGATTTTTCTTATAAATTTTAGATATTGTATCTGGGTCATACTCCAACAGTCCAGATAACTCTATAAAATCTGTAAAATCTTCTTTCATAACTTTATATATGTAAAACCTTTATTTTTTTAAAAAAGAAGTTATTTTTCTTATATGAAAGATTTAACATGTTAATACAACTAAAAATAAAGAATATTGCCTTAATTGAAATTATAGAAATTAATTTCGAAAAAGGTTTGAATATTATCACTGGAGATTCAGGTTCAGGAAAATCTCTAATTTTAGATTCTTTAAATGCTTTATTTGGTGGAACTAATATACCTTTAAAACACTTAATACGTCCAGGAAAAGATAATTGTGCTATTGAGGCAAGATTTTCTTCTTCTTCTCAAATTAATACTTGGCTAATTCGTAATGGCTTTGATAAAGCTTCATCAGAACTCGAAATAAAAAGAAATTCTTATAAAAAAAATAACAAAATCTTATCAAAATATAGCCTTAACAATTTAACTATCAATAAAAAATTATTAGAGGAACTTGGTCGATTACTTATAGATTTTGCAGGCCAATCAGATACTTATATGTTTGATTCACTTGAAAAGAGAAGATTAATAATTGATGATTTATCTTCTAAAGAATTAAAAGATACGAGTATAAAGATCAAAAAATTGTGGGGAGAAAGTGAAGCTTTAAGAAAATTAATGAATACAAAAATAGAATCTTCTAAAAAACAAGAAGAAAACAACTTAGTAATTAAACAAATGTTGAAGAGTTTAGAAGAAGCAAATTTAAATTCCAGTGAGGAAATTTTAGAATTAGAGTCTTTAGAAAATAAACTCGTAAATAATTTAGAAATAAATAATTCGATTCAATCATCCTTAAAGAATTTAAATAATTTCAATCATGATGAACCATCATTAACTTTTTTTTTAAATGAATCAATAAAAAATTTAAATAGGATAGTAGATTTTGATTTAAAGATTCAAAAATTTAGAGAGAAGGCCTTAAATATTCAAGTTGATGTCGAGGATCTAATCTTTGCTCTTAACACATATTTGCAGGACATTGAAAACCACGAATCCAATCTTCCAGAAATTCAAAAAAGATTATTTTTTTTAAAAAACCTTGTGAGAACTTTTTCATTGGATTTGCCTAACTTAATTGAAAAGCGAGATCAATTAAAGACATATTTTCATAACAATGATCAGGATGATGAAATTGGTAGTTTGAAAATTCAAATTAGAAATTTACAGAGTTACTTAAATTCTTTATTTAGAATTCAGTCTAATGAGAGAAAGAAAGTTGCTAAGAAATTACAAAATTCCATAATTTCGATTTTAAGAAATTTAGGATTAGAAAATGCAAATTTTTCAATTCAATTTTCCGAATGCAAGCCTTCGAGTGATGGTATTGATAATGTAAATTTTTTGTTTTCAGCTAATCCTGATCAAAAGCTTGCTCCTCTATCAAGTGTTATTTCTGGTGGAGAAATGTCAAGATTTTTGTTGGCTATAAAATCTAGTATTTCTAAAAAACCAAATACTTTCTTTTTTGATGAAATTGATAATGGTTTAAGTGGTAAATCGTTATTTTCCCTGGTTGAGTTAATAAAAGATATTTCTAAAGATCAACAGGTTTTATGTATTACACATCAGCCTTTTTTAGCAGCTGGAGGTTTAGCACACTTTAAAGTAAATAAAAATGTAATTGATGGAATAACTTATACTTCAATAGCAAAATTAACCACAAAAAAACAAAGAAAACATGAATTAATTGAGCTTATTGGAGGAGGTTTTTGCGAAGCAAATGATTATGCTTCCAGACTTCTTGATAGGGCAGCTGCATAAAATAAAAAAAATTCCACTATAATAGCTTTTTTAAATCGGAAACAGATTTAAACATGGTTAAAAAAATGGATAATAGTTTTGAAGAGGTGAATTCAATAAATATCAGGGGAGCTCGTCAGCATAATTTAAAAAATATTGACCTTTCTTTACCTAGGAATAAATTTATAGTCTTTACTGGCGTGAGTGGCAGTGGCAAAAGTTCTTTAGCTTTTGATACTATTTTTGCTGAAGGACAAAGAAGATATGTCGAGAGTCTCTCTGCATACGCAAGGCAATTTTTGGGCCAAGTAGATAAGCCTGACGTTGATAATATTGAAGGTTTGTCGCCTGCTATTTCTATTGATCAAAAATCTACAAGTCATAATCCGCGGTCAACAGTTGGAACAGTAACAGAGATACAAGATTACCTAAGATTGTTGTTTGGTAGAGCGGGTGAGCCGCATTGCCATCATTGTGGCATTCCAATTGCTCCTCAAACAATTGATGAAATGGTTGATCAAATTCTTCTATTGCCAGAAGGAACAAGATACCAATTGCTTTCTCCTGTGGTCAGAGGGAAGAAAGGAACCCACACTAAATTAATAAGCGGCTTGGCTGCTGAGGGCTTTGCTAGGGTAAGAATAAATGGAGAGGTAAGAGAGCTTGCTGACAGTATTGAATTAGATAAAAATCAAATTCATAATATTGAGGTCGTAGTTGATAGATTAATCGCGAGAGATGGAATACAAGAAAGATTGAATGATTCTCTTCAAACTTGTCTCAAAAGAGGGGATGGTTTAGCGATCGTAGAAGTTGTTCCAAAAAAAGGAGAAAACCTACCTCCCAACTTAGATAGAGAAAAACTATATTCAGAAAATTATGCATGTCCAATACATGGTTCTATTGTAGAAGAGCTTTCTCCAAGATTATTTTCATTTAATAGCCCGTATGGGGCTTGCCCAGATTGTCACGGGATTGGTTATTTAAAAAAATTTACTGCGGATAGAGTTATTCCTGATAAAACATTACCTGTTTATGCTGCGATAGCCCCTTGGAGCGAAAAAGATAATACTTATTATTTCTCCTTACTATATTCTGTGGGACAAGCTTATGGTTTTGAATTAAAAACTCCTTGGAAAGATTTAACTGACTTGCAAAAAAAAGTTCTTCTTTTAGGATCAGATAAACCAATATTAATTCAAGCTGATAGTCGTTTTAAAACTTCTAGTGGTTTTGAAAGACCTTTTGAGGGAATTTTACCGATATTAGAAAGGCAATTAAATGAAGCTAATGGAGAATCAGTTAAACAAAAATTAGAAAAGTACTTAGAGTTAGTTCCTTGTAAGACATGTTGCGGAAAAAGATTAAGACCTGAGGCGTTGGCTGTTAAACTTGGCCCATTTAATATTACTGACTTAACATCCATAAGTGTTTCTGAAACCCTAATCCACATAGAGCGCATCATGGGATTGGCTAAAAATAAGAAGGAAAATATATCTTTATCAGAAAAACAAAAGCAGATAGGTGAATTGGTTTTAAAAGAGATTCATTTACGTTTGAAGTTTTTAATTAATGTTGGTCTAGATTATTTAACTTTAGATAGACCTGCTATGACTTTGTCCGGCGGAGAAGCCCAGCGTATAAGATTAGCTACACAAATTGGTGCAGGCCTTACTGGTGTTTTATATGTATTAGATGAACCAAGTATTGGTTTACATCAAAGAGATAATGACAGATTACTAGAAACATTAAAAAGCTTAAGAGATCTTGGAAATACTTTAGTTGTTGTTGAACATGACGAAGATACTATGAAATCTGCAGATTATTTAGTGGACATTGGTCCAGGAGCAGGCGTTTATGGTGGGGAAATTATTGCTAAGGGTTCATATCAAGATGTCTTGAAATCAGAAAGGTCATTAACAGGCGCTTATCTTAGTGGCAGGAAGTCGATTCCTACCCCAAAAGAACGTAGATCATCTTTTAAAAAAAGCTTAATTTTAAATAATTGCTCAAAAAATAATCTAAAGGGTATATCTGTAGAATTTCCTTTAGGAAGATTAGTTTCTATAACCGGTGTAAGTGGTAGTGGAAAAAGTACTTTGATAAATGAATTGCTTCATCCTGCTTTGTGTCATTCTCTAGGATTAAAAGTTCCTTTTCCTCAGGGGGTAGAGGAGTTAAAGGGTATAAAGGCAATTGATAAAGTTATTGTTATTGATCAATCTCCAATAGGTAGAACACCAAGATCAAATCCCGCAACTTATACCGGGGCTTTTGATCCTATAAGGCAGATCTTTACTGCCACAGTGGAAGCGAAAGCAAGGGGTTATCAAGCTGGTCAGTTTAGTTTTAATGTGAAAGGAGGAAGATGTGAAGCCTGCAAGGGTCAGGGAGTTAATGTTATCGAAATGAATTTTTTACCTGATGTATATGTTCAATGTGAGGTGTGCAAAGGAGCTCGTTTTAATAGGGAAACACTGCAAGTTAAATATAAAGGTTTTAATATATCCGATGTTTTAGAGATGACCGTTGAACAAGCTGCAGAAACTTTTTCTGCTATACCGCAAGCTGCTGATAGATTATCTACATTGGTGGATGTCGGTTTAGGATATGTCAAATTAGGCCAACCTGCTCCTACATTATCAGGTGGAGAAGCGCAAAGAGTTAAGTTGGCTACTGAATTATCTAAAAGGGCTACTGGAAAAACTCTATATTTGATTGATGAACCAACTACAGGTTTAAGTTTTTATGATGTTCATAAATTAATGGATGTGATACAACGTTTAGTAGATAAAGGGAATTCTGTAATTGTTATCGAACATAACTTAGATGTAATTAGATGTTCTGATTGGATCATTGATCTAGGACCTGATGGTGGAGATAAAGGTGGCGAAATTATTACAGAAGGTATTCCCGAAGATGTAGCTAAACATCCCACAAGCTATACAGCAAAATATCTCAAAAAGGTTCTCAAATAAGAAATCTTTGTTGCATTTCTTTGTATTTTTAATTATCAAAGTAAAATTAAATTTTTTCTAAAGAATGATAATCTTTGTCTATATCTGCTTTTTAAAAACTTTTCTTTAAAAAATACTTAAAATCATAATGCTTTCTTAATATTTCCTTTCGAAATTCAGCTTATTTGTATTAAAGGCCATTGATCCGAGGATTTGCTGAATGAAGTTAAAATTTTTACATTTACATTTACATGGTCTTATACGCTCAAAAAATCTTGAATTAGGCAGGGATGCAGATACAGGCGGGCAAACACAATATGTTTTAGAGTTAGTTAAAAGTTTGGCTAATACTTCAGATGTTGATCAAGTTGATTTAGTTACTCGTTTAATTAATGACCCTAAAGTAGATGATGAATATTCACAAGAAGAAGAATTTGTAGAACCTGGAGTTAGGATTTTAAGATTCAAATTTGGTCCTAATAAATACTTAAGAAAGGAATTGCTTTGGTCTTATTTAGATCATTTAACTGAAAGACTTATTTCTTATTATCAAAAAAATAAAAAGCCTAATTTTATTCATGCACATTATGCAGATGCTGGATACGTAGGAGTTGAATTAAGTAAATCTTTAAATGTTCCACTTATTTTTACTGGGCATTCTTTAGGACGAGAGAAAAAAAGGAAATTGCTTGATGCTGGTTTAAAAAATAATCAAATAGAAAGGCTCTATGCAATAAGTAAAAGAATTGAGGCAGAAGAAAAAGTGTTAAAGTCAGCAGATATTGTTGTTACGAGTACTAAACAAGAGTCAGTTTATCAATATTCTCAATATTCCTCTTTTGGATCCCATAAAGCTAGGGTAATTCCACCTGGCGTTGATCATAATAAGTTTCACCATATTCATTCGACAACAGAGACAGCTGATATTGACAATATGATGCAACCTTTTTTAAAGGATTCTAGTAAACCTCCATTATTAAATATTTCTAGAGCTGTACGCAGAAAAAATATTCCTTCTTTGATTGAGGCATATGGAAGATCTGAAAAATTAAAAAGAAAAACTAATTTAATTTTGATTTTGGGTTGTCGAGATAATACTTCAAAACTTGATCCTCAACAAAAAGATGTTTTCAATAATATTTTTGAAACTATTGATAAGTATAATTTGTATGGAAAGGTTGCTTATCCAAAAAAGCATCTTCCAAGTCAAATACCTGCTATATATAGATGGGCAGCAAGCAGAGGGGGTGTATTTGTAAATCCAGCTTTAACAGAGCCTTTTGGTTTGACCCTTCTTGAAGCTTCTTCATGTGGATTACCAATAATATCAACAAATGATGGAGGACCAAAAGAAATTTGCTCAAAATGTGAAAACGGACTTCTAGTAGATGTTACTGATGTTAATGAGTTGAAAGTTATTCTAGAAAAAGGAATTTCTAACAATAGTCAGTGGAAATTATGGAGTAGAAATGGAATTGAGGGTGTTAACAGGCACTTCAGCTGGAACACTCACGTAAGCAATTATTTATCAATACTTACAAAAGAGTTTTCAAGTTCAAAAAGTTATTCTTCATCTGATATTAAACAAAGTTGTTTAAAAGGAAGTTCTTCACTAATAAAACCCCATTGATCAAATACTTTAGGATCAGGGTGAAGAATTAATTGGTTGTTATTAGTTTTTTTTAGTTTGAAACCTTTTTTAGAAAGTTTTTTCATTAAATTAGCAGTCTCTTCGAATCTTGATGCCATTGCATCAAGACTTGAGCAGTCACTTGTTAATCCATTATCTTTCCATGTAAAAAAACTCATAAAAATTTTTA
>Ga0310343_10001713_pt1 | contig 11355 bp, 9 predicted proteins | sample HC15DNA2025_MG_FD_203519 | JGI IMG/M metagenome (GOLD analysis project Ga0310343, IMG submission 203519) | Marine microbial communities from station ALOHA, North Pacific Subtropical Gyre - HC15-DNA-20-25_MG | ecosystem: Environmental > Aquatic > Marine > Oceanic | place: Pacific Ocean: North...
AGAGATACGACTAACTACAGGACTTTATGCTCCTCAAGCAAGTGGATCAGTAATGATTGAGTGTGGAGACACCTCTTTATTAGTTACAGCAACAAAAACCGTTAAAAAAGAAGTAGCTGACTTTCTGCCTCTCATATGTGATTACGAGGAAAAACTATATGCTGCTGGAAGAATTCCCGGTGGTTTCATGAGAAGAGAGGGTCGTCCCCCTGAAAGAGCGACTTTAATATCAAGATTGATTGATAGGCCAATGAGACCTCTTTTCCCTTCTTGGATGAGAGATGAAATTCAAATAGTAGCTTCTTGTCTTTCTCTTGATGAGAGAGTACCCGCGGATGTTCTTGCAGTTACAGGTGCTTCGATAGCAACTTTGCTTGGTGAGATACCATTTTATGGGCCAATGGCTGCTGTCAGAGTTGGATTAATAGGCGATGATTTCATCCTAAACCCAAGTTATAGAGAGATAGAAAAGGGTGATCTAGATATTGTTGTGGCAGGATCCCCAGATGGTATTGTGATGATTGAAGCAGGGGCCAATCAATTATCAGAGCAAGACACTATTGAAGCAATAGATTTTGGATATGAAGCTGTTACCGAACTTATTAAGTCACAAGAAGACTTATTAAAAGATTTAGGAATTAAGCAGATTAAGCCATCGGAGCCTGAAGATGATAAAACATTACCTTCTTATTTAGAAAAAAATTGTACAAAAGCTATTGAGATTGTATTAAAGAAATTTGATCATTCAAAAGAGGATAGAGATCTCGAACTCGAAAAAATAAAAATTGAGACTCAAAGTAAAATTGAGACTTTGAAAGATGACAACCAAGTTAAAATTCTTATCTCAGATAATGATAAGTTGTTAAGTTCTGACTTTAAAAAACTTACAAAGAAATTAATGAGGTCGCAAATTATTAATGAAGGGAAAAGAGTTGATGGTCGTGAACTAGATGAAGTTAGAAAAATTACAGCATCTGCTGGAGTCCTTCCAAAAAGAGTTCATGGTTCAGCTCTATTTCAAAGAGGTTTAACTCAAGTCTTGTCTACTACCACACTTGGAACACCAAGTGATGCACAAGAGATGGATGATCTAAATCCAAGCACAGAAAAAACTTATTTACATCATTATAATTTCCCCCCATATTCTGTTGGAGAAACCAGACCCATGAGAACTCCTGGAAGAAGAGAGATAGGTCATGGAGCTTTAGCAGAAAGAGCAATAATTCCGGTCCTCCCTGGGAAAGAAACTTTCCCTTATGTACTAAGAGTAGTTAGTGAGGTTTTAAGTTCAAATGGATCAACATCAATGGGTTCTGTTTGTGGCAGCACACTTTCATTACTAGATGCAGGTGTACCTTTAAAAGCTCCCGTAAGTGGAACTGCAATGGGTCTAATTAAAGAAGGTAAAGAAGTACGTATCCTTACGGATATTCAAGGTATTGAGGATTTTCTAGGAGACATGGATTTTAAGGTTGCTGGAACTGAAAAAGGTATTACAGCACTTCAAATGGATATGAAAATCTCAGGTTTACCAGTTTCTATTATTTCTGAAGCCATCAAGAAAGCTCGTCCTGCAAGACTACATATTTTAGAAAAAATGCAAGAAGCAATAGACAAACCTCAGGAATCCTTATCTCCCCATGCTCCAAGGCTCTTAAGTTTTAGAATTGATCCAGAACTTATTGGTACTGTCATTGGACCAGGAGGAAGAACAATCAAAGGTATTACAGAGAGGACAAATACCAAAATAGACATAGAGGATGGAGGGATTGTTACCATAGCATCCCATGATGGAGCGGCAGCAGAAGAAGCTCAGAAAATTATTGAAGGATTAACTCGTAAAGTTCACGAAGGAGAAATCTTTTCTGGCGTTGTAACGAGAATAATACCAATAGGAGCTTTTGTTGAGATTCTTCCAGGTAAAGAAGGTATGGTACATATTTCTCAATTGTCCGAAGCAAGGGTTGATAGAGTTGAAGATGTCGTAAGACAAGGGGATGAGGTTACCGTTAGAGTAAGGGAAATAGACAGCAGAGGCAGGATTAACCTTACATTGAGAGGTGTAGCACAGAATGGAGGGATGTCATATCCAGAGCCAACTCCTACACCTGTAGCTCCCTTAAACTAAAAGTAATCATATAATATTATTTTTCTTAATTATTTCTTTTAACTGTAAACATAAATTTTCATGATTTTCGCGATTATTAGATGCGATTATAACCCCCCCTTTTTCATAGTTTGATATTCCATAAGACAAATCTTGATTATCTAAGTTAGTTATTGCTCCACCTGCTGTTTTTAAGATTGCTTCAGGTGCAGCGAAATCCCAATCCTTTGGAGCACTTTGGCCTGGCAAAGTTAAAGATATGTAAACATCGCTTTCACCTCTCAAAATTGAAGCAATCTTACAACCAATGCTTCCCATAATAATAACGTCTTTAAAATTTATTTTTTTTATTAATCTTTTAAGAGATTCATTTCTATGATTCTTACTTGTAACTATTACCATCTCCTCAAGTGACTTATCTGTATAAGGTAGAGTCTTTTTAAAAGATTTATCTCTTGTCTCACACCAAGTTTCTTTCCCATCAGAAATCCATAATTCATTTCTCTCTGGAATCAAAACGAATCCAATATATGCCTTTTGTTTATAATTTAATGCCAAATGCATAGCATAATTTCTTGTCCCTTGAATAAAGTCTTTAGTTCCATCTAAAGGATCAAGTATCCATAACCAATCTGTATTAAAATTCTGCATTTCAGATGATCTTTTTACATTTTCTTCGCTAAGAATTTTCCAATCCACTTCAAGATAATTTTCCTGAATATTTTGTATTATTCTTTCATTAACTTTTAAATCAGCTACTGTAACAGGATCATTGTGATCAGTTGATCTTAAAAAATCTTTCTTAAAACCCAAGTCTTTAATTTTTTCTGAATAATGAAGAAGTATATCTGCAATCTCCCAACTGTAAATTCTCAAATCCTTGATTAGATTATTTATAAGAACTCCATTTGGTAAAGTGACCACAATATGAAAAATAAAATATCATTATCTCACAGAGATATTGAACCTGAAAACGGTACTTTATATTTAGTGGGAACTCCTATTGGAAATCTTTCTGATATTTCTAAAAGAGCATTGCATATTTTAAATGAGGTTTGCCTTATAGCATGTGAAGATACTCGTCTAACTAAAAAGATTATTTCAAGTTATAAAATTGCTAATAATCTATTAAGTTTTAATCAGCACAATAGCTTTAAGAAAATACCCAAAATATTATATGAACTAAAGTGTGGCAAATCTATAGCTCTAGTAAGCGATGCAGGGATGCCAGGCATTTGCGATCCTGGTGAAGAATTAGTTAAGAGAGCGAGGCAGGAAGGTCACGATGTTGTTTGTATCCCAGGCCCTTGTGCCGCCATTACAGCTCTAGTATCAAGCGGACTTCCTGCCTCGAAATTTATTTTTGAAGGTTTTCTCCCTAAAAAGAAAGTAGAAAGAGAAAAGACAATTTTTGAAATCAGCAAAAATACTAAAACTACAATAATTTATGAATCACCACACAGATTAAATAAACTATTAAAAGAATTAAAAAAATTTTGCGGAGGTTCCAGAAAGATTGTAATTGCTAGGGAATTAACAAAAATATTTGAAGAGCATATTAGTCATAATATTGATGAATTAATTAAATTATTTGAGGATGCAGATCCAAAAGGTGAATATACCATTTTATTAGAGGGAATAGAAAAAAGTAAAAATACAAACGTTGACGAAATTGAATTAAAAAAGGAACTTTATGATTTAGTAAATATCGGTTTGAGTTTATCAGCAGCATCTAAATATTTAGCTAAGAAAAATAATATCCCCAAGAGAAATATATATAATTTATATAAAAGATATTAATTTTTAATAAATGTTCTTAGTAAAAAAATTTTTTTTTAGTTTATTGGTTAGTAGCTCTTTATTTGTAATGCTTGTCATAGGAATTCAAAATAGTACTTATAAAAGCAGAGTAAATTTACTTATTGATGAAACAGTCGAATTACCTATAAGTTTTATTGTGGGATTCAGTTTTATAAGTGGATCTTTCCTAGGAAGTTTTATTAACCTACCTTATATTTTTAAAAGGAATTAGTTTTAAAGGGAAATTAGTTCATTATCATAAATTATTCTAGATATCCCTCTTGAAATCAAAATTTTTGATGCAATTTTAAATACATTTGTATTAGGAACTTTTATAACTTTTTGATCCTTATTACAATCCCTTTTTGCATCCTTTAAATCAGCATAAATTTTTATAGTTTTTAGATTAAGATCTTTTTCAGGTAGAAAATGCCAATCAGGGTAATCTCTTAAGGGTTTTGTCTCTAATTCGATTTTCCTATCGACGACCATAAAAACAATATTTGGCAAATTTATTTCATTAATAGGGATAGATGACAACTCTTTTCTAGGTTGATTATCAAATTCATAATCTACGGGGACTATCTCCATAAATGAGGAGTTTAAAAAACCGTTTTCATCAATTTTTGAAAATTCATGAAGATTATCTTTTGCAAAATTATTATTTTTAAAATCTTCAATCCTCTTAATACTTATTTTGTCAATTTCAAGTGAATCATTTTTTGATTTACTAATTTGATCTTTATCTTTAACTAAACTATTGAAGAACTCATCGCCAAGACTTTTCTTGAGATTTTTAGAAATTGTTAATTTTGTAAAGCCAAGTTCGATGGACAGTTGATCAATACTTGTTCCTGTCTTAAATCTATTGATCATTTCTTCTTTTTGATTATCTGAGAGTCTTTTCGGCAAAATTTTTATGATAAATAACTTTTTAACTTTAATTAAAAAAAAAAAAAAATGTTTTATTTAACTTTAATTAATTTTTATTTTTAAGTTGTTGTTTACTTTCTTTACTATATAATATCAAATGGCTGCTCCCTTAGCTCAGCTGGATAGAGCAACTGCCTTCTAAGCAGTGGGCCTCAGGTTCGAATCCTGAAGGGAGCGTTTAATTTTTTAATTAAAATGTGGAAATTATTAGCGATTAATGAAAAAAATTAAAAAATCTTTACCTTCATGAAACCAACTAAAGTGATTTACCTAAGAAATAGATATGAATTTAAAAAGAATAATTTTTCAAAATTTTAACTTAGTTAAAGATTTAGATCTTGGACAAAAATTGTTCCTGCTAGGAATCTTTTTCCTACCCTCTGCAGTCCCAATTGGAGCTTTGTTTTTATTGGTTTCAATATTTTTTTCGTTCATAAATAACAAAGAAAATTTATTAAAAAATAAATGGAACTTTATTTTTTTAGTATCCAATATAATAATTTTAATTGGAACCATTTATAATTGTTTTTTCAACTCTTCCCCTGCATTAGTAGAAATAAAAAAATCAATAATTTGGTTAAATTTGTTTAATTGGATACCTATATATTTTGCCTTTCTAGGATTTCAATTTTATTTAAAAACAAAAAAACAAATTTTAATTTTTCAAAAAGTTGTTATTTGTGGCACTATACCGGTGATTATAAGTTGTATTTTGCAGAAATTCCTTGCCATATACGGACCATTTGATACTCTATTTGGCACAATAGTATGGTTTAACTATAATATTTCAGAATTACCAAATGCACCAAATCAAAGGGTAACTGGATTATTTAATAACCCAAATTACTTAGGCATGTGGCTATCATTATGTCTACCCTTCGGTATTTCGTTGCTTAAGCTAGAAAAAAGAAAAGCAAGCAAGATAATCCTTTATATTATAAATATTTTTATAATTTATTTTGCAATAGCTACAAACTCTCGTAATGCCCTACTAGGAATTCTTATCAGTATTTTGTTAATTTTTGGGATAAGAAGAATAATATATTTTTCTTTTTTTGTCTCAGCAGGATTAGTTTTATTTAACATCCTCTTACCAAATTTTATCAATTTTAATGATAGTTACTTATATACAAAATTAGTAAATTTCAATCTTATTGCAAGAATGAATATTTGGCAAAATGCTATTAATCTAATTTATCAACAACCCTTACTTGGCTGGGGGGCAGGTACTTTCCCTTACTTAAATAAAATTATTGGTGCTGACAATTATCAACATACTCATAACTTGTTTATAGAATTAGCTCATAATTTTGGCATACCTCTTGCATTAGTAATCTCATCAACAGTTTTCTCAATTTTTATTAAATCATTTAATAAAATAAAAAGATTAGATAAATCATCAAGCAAATATTCTATATACACCAGTTTTTTTGCTTCTTTTTTTGTGATTTTAGTAGCTCATATATCTGACGTAACATATTATGATGGAAGAATAAGTATATTTTTTGCAATTTTATTAGCTGGTTTTACAAATTTTATTGAAGAAAAAAATTATTTTGAAAAAATTGAAATAGACCCCTGATAGCCACTGTAAATTTAGGATTAGAAAAATATGATAAATTTTTATAGAACTTAAATTTGAAATTTCAAAACACTTACTTCATATAATTTTCACTAAGATTTTATGCAAAATATTAAAAAGAAATCCTAAAATTGAAAAAAAATAATATGATTAATTCTGTATTGACCAAAAATTAAACAGCCTACGAAAATAATGGATAAATTAAAAGTTATGACCTTCGTAGGAACTAGGCCAGAGATCATAAAGCTTTCAAGAGTAATTGCCAAATTAGATAAATTTACTGATCATATTCTCGTTCATACTGGACAAAATTATGACTATGAACTTAATGAAATTTTTTTTGAAGATTTAGAAATAAGGAAGCCAGATTATTTTTTGAATGCTGCTGATTTAACCGCCACTAAAACTATTGGTAGAGTTCTAATTGAAGCAGACAAAATTTTAGAAAAATTAAATCCCGAAGCTGTTATGGTATTAGGGGATACTAATAGCTGCATGTCATTACTTGCGGCAAAAAAAAGGAAAATTCCAACATTTCATTTAGAAGCGGGGAATAGATGCTTCGACATGAGAGTCCCCGAGGAACTTAATCGTAAAATACTTGATCATGCAGCGGATATAAATATAACTTTTAGCACTATTTCAAGAGAATATCTTTTTAATGAGGGCCTACCAAAAGATATGGTTATAAAAGTAGGAAGTCCAATGCTAGAAATAATAAATTTTTATAGAGAAAAAGTTGAAAATTCTAAAATTATTTCAGAACTCGACATTACCAAAAAAAATTATTTTTTAGTAAGTATTCATAGAGAGGAAAATGTAAATTCGAAAAACTTTTATAAAATCTCAGAAATACTTAATGCTATTGCAGTCAAATATGAAATTCCCATCATAGTTTCTACTCATCCAAGGACAAGAAAAAAGATAGAGGAATCAAATTATAACTTTAGCAATAAAATAAGATTCCTTAAGCCTCAAAACTTCTCAAACTATTTAAAACTTCAAATAAATGCAAAGACTGTACTTTCTGATAGTGGCACGATTAACGAAGAATCATCAATTCTAAATTTTCCAGCTTTAAATATCAGAGAAGCTCATGAAAGACCAGAGGCCATGGAAGAAACATCAGTCATAATGACAGGAGTTAATTGTGAGAGAATTTTGCAATCCCTGGAAATATTATCAATTCAAGAAAAAGATAGTTGTAGATATTTAAAACTTGTGGATGATTATAACGTTAAAAATTTTTCAGAAAAAATTTTAAGGATAATTACAAGTTATACAGACTACACGAAAAAAAATGTTTGGAAGGAACCTTAAATAGATTTGAGAATTTTAATTATTACACAATACTTTTGGCCTGAGAATTTTCGAATCAATGAACTCTCAGAGGAGTTAATTAAACTTGGACATAAAGTTTATATACTAACTGGCTATCCAAATTATCCGAAAGGAGAAATATATTCTGAATTCAAGAAAGATCATAAAGAATTCTCTAAATATAAAGGTGCAGAAATAATAAGAGTGCCATTATTAGCAAGAAAAAATAATAATATAAGTTTGGCTATGAACTATTTAAGCTTTTTATTAAGTTCAATAATAATTGGCTACTTTAAACTTAAAGGTAAAAAACTTGATCTTATATTTACTTACCAATTATCGCCTGTAACAATAGGAATAACGTCAGCATTTTTTTCGAAAATAAAAAATATACCTCAAATTTTTTGGGTCCAAGATTTATGGCCTGATACCTTAGTGGCATTAAATATATTAAAAAAAAATTGGCAAGAAAATTTGTTTAAAATTTTAGTAAATTGGATTTATAGCCAATGTGATTTAATTTTAGCCCAATCTAAAAATATGCTAAGAGAAATAGAAAATTACTCCTCAGTTAAGGGTAATACTCATTATTTTCCTACTTGGGGAGAATCTGATTTATTCCTAAAGGTGGCTCTACCCGCACAAGAAATTAAGCCGAAAGATATTTTTACAATTATATTTGCTGGGAATATTGGAGAAGCTCAAGATTTTCCAAATATAATCAAAGCAGTACAGCATTTAATTTCTAATAAAGAGGTTAATTTCAGAATAATATTGGTAGGAGATGGCAGTAAAAAAGCATGGGTAATAAATGAAGTTAAAAAATTGAAGATTCAACAATTCTTCGAATTTTATAATAGTTTTCCATTAGAAAGGATGCCCTCTTTCTTTAGGCATGCGAATGCTCTTCTAGTAAGTCTGCAAAATTCAAAAGTTTTTAATATGACAATACCAGGTAAAATTCAATTTTATTTATCTTCAGGCATTCCAATTATAGGTATGATTTGTGGTGCAGGAGCTGAAGTTATAAAGCAATCAGGAGGAGGTTTAGTTTGCGATTCAGGAGATTACAAAAAACTTTCTAATATAATCTCACAGATGATTAATATGGACAAAATCAATTTAAAAAATATGGGATTGAAAGGGAAAAAATATGCTTCTAAGGAGTTTTCGAAATCTACTCTAATTAATAAATTGGATAAAATCTTTATTAATTATTATTATGAAAAAAAAAGGTAATTTCGATTTTTTTTAATTAATCTTTTTTATTCCTAATATGATTTAAATCTAACTGGTCAAGATTTTTATTATCGAAAAGAAAATTAATAAATTAAATTATTTAATTTTAAAAACAATATATTTTTGCGATAAATAAGATAACAAAGCGAGAGGCGGAACAATTAATAAGGCTATAATATTTTTTGAAAATCCAAAAATCTTTAAATAGTCGATACTTAACCAATTTATATTCCATATAAAAATAGTTAATAGAAAATACTTTATTAAATATTTACTTTTGAAGTGATTAACTTTAAATACTTTATTACCATATATATAAAATCCAAATAAAAAGTTAAACAGCTGACTTAGAAAAGTTGCATATATTATTGGAATAATAAATAAAAAAATCTGTAAAATTAAATTTGTAAATAATAGATTAATAAAACCATAAATAAGAAATAATTTTTTTTTGGGATCTTTCAACCTTAATTGAAATTCTCTAAACATAAGATTGATTGATGAAATTTTGATTAATTTAATTTTTAAAATTACCAATCTGCCATACATTAAAGCCAGCTTCTTTTGCAGATTTAACATCAATAATAGATCTTGTATCAAAAACCCATGCCGGTCTAGACATTTTCTTAAACAAATAAACCCAATCTATTCCTTTGAATTCCTCCCATTCAGTAAGAATTACTATTGCATGAGTTTCATTAATTGCATCATTTAAAGATTCAGCATAAATCCAAAAATCTTTTTCTTTTTCTTCAATAAAATTTACTCCTGTGATACATAAATCTTTCCCAATTTGATCTTTACTGACCTTGGGATCATAAATTGATAGAATTGCTCCCTCTTCAATTAAATCCTTGCAAATTTTAATAGATGCTGAATTTCTCGTATCATTAGTATTAGCTTTAAAAGCAAATCCAAGGATTGCCAATTTTTTATTTGATACTGTTCCAAAAAGGCTATTTACAATATGTTTTGAAATCCTATCTTTTTGCCAATCATTTATAGTCAACACCTGTTCCCAATATCTTGCTACCTCATTTAGATTGTAGTGCTCACATAAATAAACTAAATTCAAAATATCTTTTTGGAAACAACTCCCTCCAAAGCCAGGACCTGGGGTAAGAAATTTTTTACCAATTCTACTATCTAACCCAATGGACTTTGAAACTTGACTAACATCTGCTTCTGTTAATTCACATAGAGCAGATATGGCATTAATAGAAGAAATTCTCTGTGCTAAAAAGGCATTAGCAGTTAATTTTGATAATTCTGAACTCCAAATATTTGTTCGAATAATCTTCTGATTTGGGACCCAATTCAAATAAATATTAGCCAATGCTTCAATAGCCATTTCATCTTCGCCGCCTATTAACACTCTTTCTGGACTCTCAAGGTCGGCAATAGCATTACCCTCAGAAAGGAACTCAGGATTTGATAATACAGAAAAAGTCTTTTGGCCATTTTTGGGGCTGCCAAAATCCTTTTGAGAATTAAATAAAATTTTTTGTATAGTTTTTGCAGTCCTAACTGGTAAAGTACTTTTTTCAACTACGATAGTATGCCCTTTAGCATATTCAGCTATTTGTCTGGCAGAGGCTTCCACCCATCTTAAATCGCTAGCCTTTCCAGCCCCTACACCTTTAGTTTTCGTTGGAGTATTTACAGAAATAAATACCATATCAGCATTCTCGATAGATTCTTCTATATTTGTTGTAAAAAAAAGATTTTTGTTTCTAGTATTTGAAATTATTTCTTCTAAACCTGGCTCATATATAGGTAGGTTAGCAGTATTATTATCATTCCATAATTTTATTCTTTCCTCGTTAATGTCAGAAACAACTATTTTAAGATTTTTACAATGTTCAGCGAAAACGGCCATTGTAGGCCCCCCAACATAACCTGCGCCAATACAGCATATATTTCTTATTTTATACTCGTTCATAAAATTAAAAAATTCTCAGAAATTCTAAGAATTATATATTATAAAATTCTACATTAAAAGATATTCTATTTTTGTTATATTCTATTTAAAATTTATTTTATTCATAACGCATCACTGAGAAATAATTATTGAAAATATATTATAAATAACTTTCCCTTAATTTTCTTTCAATTTCTTCTAAAATATTAACAACATCTTTGGCTAATTTTAATTCTTTAATTTCAAATTTTGAGTTTTTTATATCCTCTACAAATTCCTTGATTAATATTTCCAAAGGAGTTTTTTCTAAATTAAAAGTTTTAGGAAATTGATCTTTAATTATTTTTTTTGAATTATAAATATTCTCAATTTTTATATGACTATATTTTATAGGGTCAAAAATATATGATGAATTTCTAAAATTTAGTTTAAAGTGCCTTTCTTTTCTCTTCA
>Ga0310343_10001715_pt1 | contig 11344 bp, 9 predicted proteins | sample HC15DNA2025_MG_FD_203519 | JGI IMG/M metagenome (GOLD analysis project Ga0310343, IMG submission 203519) | Marine microbial communities from station ALOHA, North Pacific Subtropical Gyre - HC15-DNA-20-25_MG | ecosystem: Environmental > Aquatic > Marine > Oceanic | place: Pacific Ocean: North...
TGTTGTTGTTGTTGTTGTTGTTAGTAGTAGTATTATTCGTTGTTTTCCTCTTTGTTGTTGAAAGGAGGAGGAAGAAGAAGAAGAAGAAGAAGAAGAAGAACGCGGGTTTTCGATGACGATGTCGTCCCCGAACACTCTTTGTACCGATGCGACTTTGACGACGACGACGACGACGTCTTCTTTTGTGTCGCGCGACCCCGAGAAGGCGTACGCGGAACTGTCCCGACAGTTTCGCCGCCGCCGCCGCGTGGGAGACGACGGCGGAGGAGGAGAGAAGAACACAACGGCGGCGGCGGAGGAGGAAGCGCGCATGCGAGCGTTGTCGCGTGCGCTTGAAGATTTAACGAATATGACGACGCGGGAAGGATGGACGCTCGATGATGTTCGCTCGTCCGTTGCAATCGCGAAGAAACTCATCGAACGAGGGGGAGACGAAGAGAACGAATCGATCGAAAAGAGACACTTCGGGTACTCGATTTTACAAAGGCTTTTGTCGGCGGCGGAGACGACGCCGGCGCGGGGAGAAGAAGACGCGGCGTTTGCGTTGAAGAATGAATTCATGAACATCATCTCGAACGAACTGCAGTTAACCGCACGAAACGGAGCGCGAGAACCGTACCCGTTGAAGTCGAAAGTCGCGCAAATTACGGCGGAGTTTATCAAACGAGAAGGCTCGGTGGCGTGGATCGCGTTTAGCGAAACCGTCGCGAGGATGCTGCGATCGGTGGATGCGTACGAGTGCGAGTTAGGGGCGATTATCGCGAAGTACGTGGCGGAGGACGTCGCTTTACACTCAGACGAGGTGTTTGCAGATAAGGTGAGAGATTTACTGGGTGGAATGACACAAACGATTGGAGAGGTGACGGGTGCGATGCGAGAGGCTTGGGAGAAACATTTTAGTACGAACAATAATAACAATAATAATAGTAATAGTAACAACACGTCGCCGGAGATGCAGAAAGCGTCTGAAAATTGCGCTTTGGCGGTTTTAGAGGCAGTCAGCGTATACGCGGAGTGGGCGCCATTGGTGCCTCTGGTCAGGAGTGGATTGGTGGATGTCTGTTGCATGGCTTTGTTGGTGCGTTTTTTTTTTGTTCTCTCTTTGCTCTTTTATGCCGATGATGATACGCATTTTTTGGATCAACCATCCGAACATCCATCGTGAGGATATTTTTACAAAAACATACATGCTCGAGGCAACCGTTTTTATTGCTCCCGCACGCATCTCTTTCTCCCTCTCTCTTCGTGTGTGTGCGTGTGTGTGTGTATGTCTTTGCGGGATGTACTGATGCGATTATTTCTTCTCTTTTCGTTATTTTTACGCAACAGAGCAACACCAATGAATCCGCATGCCGGGCGCCGGCGGCATCAGCAATCAAACACGTTCTCGCTCGCAAACCGTTACCGGATGATGTTCCTCAAGACGATCGTGCGGTTGTTTTTATGGCAATTTCTTCGTGCGTTTGCGCGGTAACAACACATATAGATACTGTTTTAGCACAAGAATACAACGCTTTGGACAACGCGGACGTGTACGAACAGTGCACCGATTTGGCGTGTCAAGCGGCGTCGGTGCAAGTTTTGCAAATGTTAAGTCAAGGAGAGCAACAGCAAAAGCAACAACAACAACTAGAGTTGGTCGTCGCTTTGCTGGAACGGTTAGCCATGTTAGTTCGGATTCCCAACTTGAAGTCATTGGAGACGGTGTTATGCGCGTGGACGGCATTGTTGCGCGCGAACGGGGCAACCGTGCCGAAGAAAGGACACGCGACGACTACTTCGTCTATGAAACCGGCGTCGTCGTCATCACCGACAACTTTAGCTGCCTTAAAAATCCTCCCGCCAGGTGCCGTCCCAGCTTTGCTCGAATATTGCGTCTCTTGGCTTCGCGCTGGTGGTGGTTTAGCTGGCGGCATGGATCCGACTGGCACGAACATCACCAATGAAAGAGAACAGTGGGAAGATGCGTTTGAAACGTTCGAGGAGTTGAAAATGCAATGGATTACTGACCGCGCGAAAGTGATGGAAGTTATTAAATTGTGCGCGAATCTGGACCCGCAAAGTGCGTCGAGGAAGTTGTTAGAGATCGTCGATGGAGCTTTAGAATGGTTGAAGAGCGTATCAACGGCGGCAGACGGAGGAGGATACTCAGGAGATGAAGGCAAAGCGTGTATTTTAGAAGGTGTAGCATCGTTCACGGAGTGCGTCATGCTCGTTTTGCCCATCGAAGAGCAGCAAGCATCGAGCGCGGCGATAGAAATAGAAAGCTTAGTCATGAAAGCGCTCGTGTTGACAGATCAATCTTCTCAAAGCGGTGGGATCAGATTAGGCCCGCAAAGTTTAGCGCAATATGCGAAGATGTTAGAGTGTTTTGGACGCATCGGTTTGGTGCGACCGAACTTGCCGCCTCTGTTGGTTAAGAACTTGTTCGATTTGCTTGGTACACTTTCGGCAGAGGACGTTTCCGCGCCTCCGGTTCGAGGTAAATCTCGTGTGAAAAGCACGCAACTGGCGAGACAGAAGATTTGTTCGGCGATGTTGAATATTTGCGCGACTGTGCCAGAGGTACGTATTTTTGTTTGTTTGTTTGTTTGTTTGTGGCATCTCTCCTTTTCTCTTCTTTCGCGTTTAAATCGTCTTCTTAGAACTTTGTCGCGCGTAGCATAACCGCGGTGGAGCCATGCAAAGACGAGAGATCGAAAGCGTTTTCCTTTTTGATGTTTCAATTTATTTAAGAAGAGGTTGAAATTTTGCATCGGAGGAAGCGCTACATTTTTTCTTTTCCTTCTTCTCCTTTACAAAACATCGACACCATTATACTGACGCGCTTTCGTTCTCGCATTCATCTTCGTAACAAATAGGCGCTCAACCCGCACTTGGAACCGTTGGCGGAACAAGTCGAAAGTCTCCGCTCCACGAACAATTTAACCGGCGCGGAGAGAGGCACTTTAGCAGAAGCTTTATTAGCCGTGGCAACACCGAGCGGTCCGGAACGAGTGACGCAAGTGCTCGATTGGTTGTTAACGCCGGTGAAAAATAGGTGGTACAGCGTGGAAACTGGACAAGTATTACCGCTGGTAGCAAATTTAGCCACTCCAGAATCGTTCGTGGCGCAGCAGCAAGAGCAGGAGCAGCTCTCGAACGTGCACTGGGATCTCTTTCACGACGTGCAGTTGCTTGAACGGTGCATGCGACGGTGTTTGCCGGGTGGTAGCGCGCAAGCGGTTCAGAAAGTGGTTCAAGAAGCGCCATCTGCACAAGGAGAGCAGCAGCAACAACAGAAACAACAACAATTCGTCTGTCTCATATCGGAGCACATCGAATGGTCTATCCTCTTGGCGACGGAGATGCACCGACTCGTGAGACAAATCTTCACTCCAAGGCTGCAATCGCAAATGGCCAGTGTGCATTTAGCCGAGTCGTTAAGACCGTCTTGGGAAGAGTACGCAGCCTCGTTGAAACCAGGGAAATTGAAAGAATTTGCTTTGGAACAGGGGCAAAATGAAATTATGACTCAGTTGAAAGTTGTTTCCGTTCGAAACTGGCTTCGCGTGTTACGAGACGCCAGCCTGAACATCATCAATTTAGTTTCGTTACACGCGAGCGAGATGATGTATTCGAACCCGTCGATCGCGGAGAAGGTGCAAACAGTCATATCCGCAGATTTAGAGACACAAAGAGACGACCAAGTGAGGGCAATGATACTTTTGTTCGTGAGGCCGGTATTATCGAGATGCCCGGCGCAATTTCGCCAGATTTGGTTTCAAGCGTTGGTTGCGCCTATACTGCCAGATTTGTGTCGACGCGTGGAACTTGGGTGGACGACGGCGGGTACGAACAAAGTATCCTCTTCATCTGTGACAACATCGAGTGAAGCTTTGGATACATCGTCGGATGTGTCCACGTACGCCACGCTCGTCGCCGAAGCTTACTCCGAGCGCTCGTTGCGCGAAATCTCTCGAGAGTTGGGCTCGATATTAGAACTCATCGTCGCACCGGACGGCACTCTCGGTCGACGCACGAAAACTGCCTCTACCTCGGATACCGATAAAGATGCCATCGCCGGTGGTAAACATTTAATCGATTGGATGTGTTCGCAAAGGGACGTGCAGATAGCCCAAATCGCCATCCAAGCCGGCACTTTGGCGATGAAAATTGACGATTTAGAAACCGTTTCGAAAGCCATCTTGTTCTGTCGAGGTTTAGTAGCCGCCGCTTCAGTGCAAGATCCGCGCATCGGTGAAGGGCTCGCAGAATCCTGCGGCGGTGAAATCGTATTCGCCGCCGTCACCGCCTTGAGCAAATCTTTGAATTCTTCCTTACAAGCCGAACTTCTTTGCTTGATTTGCGAAGTTTTGACGAAACACGCGAGGACGACGAAATCAGTCGTGCACGCCATGCTTTGCATTCCAGGCATCACCGAAAATGTATTGGTAAACACTTTAGAGGAAATAAGCAAATGTCGTTCGGATAAGAAAGCGATTGGATTGGTGAAAAAATTGTTGTTATTGGGAGAGGAGTTGAAAATTTTAGCAACCGGCGATACCAAAAAGACGATTTCGGCGATTCAAATTCCGACGAATAGTAAAAGGAGGCAGGGTGGTGGTGTTAGTGGTGGAAATCCTGGCAACAACGACCCCACGACATCTTGGACAGAGAACGAAGTCCACGCCGGGTTCCAGTTGTTCTCTCAATAGTTCTAAAAAATATGCACATTCTTCTTTTAAAAGATACTAGATACAAAAAATACTCGGAGGGAGTTCCATCCCCGCGCTACTTAAAATCTTAAATTAGACTCACAAACACATCGCGAGGAGATTTTAAAAAAAAGCTGCTCAGAAAACAAACAAGAAAGACGCATGCGCGAGATGTTTGTCCCCGCTCACCGTATCGTTGGCTTTTCGTCTCCATTTCTTTTCGCTCACGCTACACGTCGACGCGCGCGTCGTCGATCAACCAAGGCACGTTTCCTAGCTCCAACTGGTTTTGCAATCTCAAATCGTACACAATGTTCCGTTTTCTCGGTTTCAGCGTCGGAGTCACTTCGCCTCGCAACACGTTTTTCAAATCACACTTGAATTCGCCGTTGTGAAACCAAGGATGCGAAAAATATGCGTCCATCGCGTCGCCGCCTCCCGCACCTAGTCTAGCTAACTCGTCTAATCGTAACAATTTTCGAACAATGTCCACGGTATCGGCATCGAACCAGTGCGGACACCAGACGCCGCCGTTCATGTCCACGCTCATGACGGCTTCGTACAATTCCACGTGGTTTCCCCTCACGTTCGCGTATGGCGTCGCCCCCGAGCACAATTCATAAATCAAAACTCCTAAACTCCACAAATCGGCTTCAAAGCGACAGCCTTTTTTGCTCATGACTTCCGGGGACATGTATTGACTTGTCCCGCAAAAGGAATACGCGCGTTCGTCGTCTCTTTCTATTTTCTTGGCCATGCCAAAATCGGCTAAGCACGCGTCCCCGTTTGCTCGCAACAAAATGTTCTCTGGTTTCAAATCTCTGTAGACGTATTTTTTCATGTGCAAATAGGCTATGGCCGCGGAGACTTGCGAGATGTACACTTTGGCATCCGAGAGAGACGGTAATCCGTGATAGACTAAACACTGAAACAAATCTCCACACGGTGCGTATTCCGTGAGCAAGTAATACGCGGTCGGATCGTCGTACGAATGGAACAAAGTGGCTATGAACGGACCGTTGGAGACGTCCATGTGCACGTGCCTTTCGTACGCCGCGTGTTTTTCCTCGCCGACGGACACCAACTTAGATTTTCGCATCACTTTAAACGCCAACAACTGTTTCGTGTCGTGCAAACGAGCTAAATACACGGTTCCGCACAAACCTTTCCCGAGTTCTCTCAAAACGGTAAAATCTTTCGGGAACGACGAGGACGGCGAGACGATAACCTCTCTCAACGAGTCGTCGTACTCGGCTTCTTTATAATCTTTTGATAAACCAGCCGCTGAAACTAGGTTCGAGTCGTCCTCTTTTATCGCGTGTATATTTCCTTTTCTGTCTTTGTGATCGTCGTCGTCGGCGGCGTCGTCGTCGGCGTCGGCGGTGTCTTCTCTCTCCGTTTTTGCCTCGGAGGATATGTGCAGTCGTCCCAACAGCTTCCCCGCGCGATCCTCCTCCTCCTTCTCTCTCGTCTCCATCTGGATCAAATCTAAAACCGACGCGTGCGAGTGAATCGTGGCTGTTTTCCTGAGTCCGCCTCTTGCTCTCGCAATCGCGGCGAGTTTACTCGGTCGTCTCGTGCTGGGCGATCCAGGCGGCGTCTTCTTTCGCCCTCCTTTGCCACCCTCCTCCTCCTCCTCTTCCTCGTCGCTCCATCCTTTGTCCATCATCCGTCGCATCGCTTTCTTCGACGCGACGCGTTTCAAAGGCTTCTCGTTCGGTTCGTCCTCCTCCTCTCGTCTCATCATCGCTTCCGCCGCCGATGCCGATGCCGATACCGATGCCTCGTCGTCGTCCAAAGCGTCGCACAACACCGCCTCATCCTCAATCCCACCAAAGGGGCTTTTTTTCTCCAATTCGAGACCGTTATCCAAAGTCCGTTTCTTCCGCTTTTCCATGTCGCCGCCGCCGCTCGCCCCCGTGTTGCCATCGTCCTCTTCCTCGTCGCCCTTCTGGCGACCACCCCGCGGACGCACCACCACGTTCGAGAGAGACCCGCTCCTGCACAACCGCGGCGTCGTCGTCATGGGGCTGGCTCCCCAAAAACCCACCACTTTGCGGCTTAGTTGGTGAGTGAGTGACACAAAACGAAGAATTAAAAATGGACGATTTCTTTTGGGGTAAATAAAGGCGTATTATACAAAACCTTTTGGGTTTCGAAAACAAAGAAAAAAAAATGTATGTACATACGAGGACTGGAAAGTGTTTTATTGTTTCAATACATGTAAGTTTACTACCTTTAGGTGAAAGATCAATTTTCATGCACAGTGTTATCTATCGTATGTAAGTTTCGAGGCGCTTTGAGGGAAAACGAACTCATTCGATGAGTTCGTCGCGGCTTTGAAGACGCGAAAGGACCCGACGACGAGGACACGCGGGGAACGAGGACAATGGTGATGATGATGATGATGATGATGATGATGGTATTCATAAACGATGATGACCTCGTCGCGCTCTTCGGAGTCAAAAAAGAACAACAACGGGAGCGGTTTCCGGTTTCTTTTACCAAGTCGCGTCGTTCCGTCTCGGCGCCGCTTTCGCGCGCGCACGCGCGGGGACGCAAAGAGTAGTAGTGGTAGTCTTCTTTGTACATCAAAACACTTTTTTTCGCCAAAAAACGACGTCTCTCGTTGCTCACGCCAAACACTTTCGGAAGCCGCTCTCCAACTCCTCTCGATTCAAATTTCTCCCAATAAACACCATTCGATTCAACTTCTTTTCGCCTTCCTTCCACCGAGTCTCGCTCGGTCCGAAGTTTATTTGTTCGTGGACGCCTTGAAACACAAACTTGGTGTCGCCTTGACCTTGAAAGCAAAACACGCCTTTACTTCGGTACATGTTCGCGCTATTTTCTTGCAACAGGTTCATCATAAACTCGTTGACTAGATTGAAATCCAGTTCGCCCTCGCACTCGATCCCGACCGAGCCGACTCCGGTGAGATCGTGTATTTTTGATTTATTTTCGTCCAAAAAGCTCGGGTCGTGCTCCAACGTCTTCTCTACGCTAAACGAGCTCACGCCTAGGATTTTTTTCAAATCCACCAGGCTATTTTGCGTCTCAATAACCTCTGCACTGCTATTGATATCCTTTAAAACCTTCTTCGTCTCCTCCAATCTCTGTTCGCTCACCAAGTCAATCTTATTCAACAAAATCCGGTCCGCGAAAGCGACTTGCGATACCGCTTCGTTCACCGCACCTTCCTTCTTCTCCTCTTCCAAGTGTAAATGCACGTGCTTCGCATCCACCAAGCATAAAATAGAATCTAACTGGTAATGATCCGCGATTTCTGGATTCAGGTAAAACGTAAACGCCACCGGCGCCGGATCCGCCAATCCGGTCGTTTCGATTAAGATGGCATCGAAACGTTTATCTTTCCGATCTTTCAACTGCATCAGCGCTCTCACTAAATCTCCTCTCACCGTGCAGCACACGCACCCGTTATCCATGCTCACGATGTCTTCTTTTTCCTTCACGTTCTCCGCCACGAGCGCCTCGTCGATCGAGACCGCCCCGAATTCGTTTTCGATGACGGCTATTTTCAAGCCGTGGCGATTGCTTTTCAAGATGTGATTCACGAGCGTCGTTTTCCCGGCGCCGAGAAAACCGGTGATTATGGTCACCGGCGTCTTCTTCTTCTCTTCTGGCGCCGCGCGGTGCGTTTCATCGGTTTTCGTGGTGGTGGTGGGGTTTTTTTTTTCTTCTTCTTCTTCTTCCGCAGTGGGACGGCTCATGACGACGACGACGACGACCACAAATATGTTTTGTGAAGGAAGACGAGAATAGTTTTGGGCACACGCCCTCTCTCTCTTTAGGGTTTAGGGTTTATCATCAAGTTTAGGGTTTCTTTTCCTGTGAAAGAGAAAACCTTTGGAATACACCATTCTTCGCGGTGGTCGCGTCGCTTTTTTTTCGCGTCAAAAAACGGCAGCAGCTTTGGCAACAGAGAACACGAACACCAACACCGCGTCGCGGAGTACTCGTCGCACCGCGTCTCTCTTTCTCGAGAAGAAGAAGAAGAAGAAGAAGAAGGCTGTATACATATTCGATTTGCATATCCCCCAAAAACGATAATAATAATATGATGATGATGCCACTTTGTTAACGACGCGAAGACAAAAGAAACCGTCCATCTCCTTTCCGAAGCGAGAACCGGCGGCGGTTGAAGTGTCATCGCAAACGTCATCGCTCTTCGGCGGCATGTTTATCCTCCACTGCGCGTGTTTTCTGGTGGTGTATGGGAACAGACGCAAGTGTCGACGTAAACCGTTTTCTTTTCTTTTTGGATTTTTTTACCTGTTTTTTGTTCCTCAAATCAGGAGTGTACGAGACGTGTGAAAGGCTCTTTGTTCTGGTACGCGATTTACTACGGTGTACTTTTCTTCGATTTTGGGAAGGCTCACGTTCTCTCTTCTCATTAGGAGCGACTCTGCGCGTTCGCGACGAACCGGGAGTCGAGGCTGCTACCCGTTCCGACGAAACATTTTGAGGTTCCTTATTGCATTTTTGAGGTATTTGATTAAAAACGACTTTTCGTCTACGTTGACGTTCTTTATACGTTTTCGATACTAGTTTGCGCCGAAATTTATGAAACACGTCTTCCCGGGGTGTTACAGAACGTGTAAATTCTATCATCACCTGGTTCCAATATTTGCCGGATATTTTCGGACCTTTCTTCGGTACGTGGGGTAATGATTTAGATGTATGACTCACTCAATTTATCACTCGAAGGGTGTCCGCGAACAAAAAGCTCACGAACGAGCAAATCGAGGTACGAATCCAAGCGAGACGTAGACGAAATTACTTACTTGTTTTTTATCTGAAGTCTATCTGGAATAGAAGACACTCATGGGGAGCACAACGCACGGCGACAATGGTCAAGGATCTGTCCGGGTTTTACATTAAAGTGAGTAATTTATCATTTCTCTTGAGAAACCATAATTCGTGCTCTGGTATTAACTCACTTTATTCGTTTATTTCTAGGTGAGTCAAGTATTTGCGACGAAACCAGACTTACTACCGAAACAGTATGTTGAGGCACTGAACTTTGTGTTTGAAGATTGTCACGAAACTCAATATTGGAAAGTGCAAAAAATATTGAAGCATCAGTTGGGCATTACTCTAGAAACCACGTTCACTGAATTTACCAAGAGGCCAATAGCGTCTGCCACCATCGCACAAGTCCATCTTGGACGACTACGAAAATCTAATGAAAAAGTGGCTGTTAAAATTCAGCATCCAGGTAGCTCGGATTTAATGATCAGCGATATCAGAAATATGCTGTATGTATCTATCTTCATGGATACCGTGGGATTTAAACCTCCTTTTGACCATACTGGAGTTCTAAGAGAATATGCTCAACAGGTTCGCTCGTTAAAGTTCCACTTGTTCTTTTTCTAAATTAAATATTTTTTTAAGGTTCCGAAAGAATTCGATTTTATCAGAGAAAATGATATGCTGAATTCCATTGGAAATTATATGTCTCACGTAGACTGTGATATTGAAATGCCGATATCGCAACCATATCTATGTTCGAGAAAGGTTTTGGCCATGAGCTTTATAGATGGAGACAGATGTGACACTATGTTTGCAGCGGCTGCTCCGCGCGTGCCAACCTCAGATCAACAAAAAATATTTTCTGAATTCTGTACAAGTTTATTTTCTTCTTACGGGTATCAACTATTTGGTATTGGCATTTTTCATAGCGATCCTCATCCAGGGAACGTCTTTGTGACGAAAAGTGGTGCTTGTGCTTTGCTCGATTTTGGTCAGATGAAAGTTCTTCGCGACGAAATTCAACTGCTCTTTGCAAGAATGATTATTGCGTTAAAAGGAAACTCTTCTGAGTGTGTCAAGTTAATGAGGCAAATTGGACTCAAACTTGATAGATCCACCACGGAAATAGAGATGCTTATTGCTTACATACTTTTCGATACCCGCATGGATATTAAGGAAGCAAAAATATCTCCTCTTACCTCAGAGCTACCGCCAGAACTTCGAGTTGTTTCTCTTGCTGAAATTGACTCTGACGTTTTCATGTTAATTCGTATTATTTCAATGTTTCGAGGTATTCTGACATCTCAGGGAGTCGATGTTCACGCGAGATCTATCTGGTATTCATTTGCTCTTGCTGTTTTATACCGAAATGGAGAGTATTATTTGCACTCTGACCACGTTGACTTATCGCAGAATGCAAACGGTATTCGAGAGCAAATGAAGGAGCTTTCAAAATGGATGCAAATCCATGATCTACCACATAATCGCAATGCTCTCTTACCATTTGCCGTGCGCGGGATATTTAGTACATCTGAATTACGCAGTGTAATACTTTCGGAGAAGCAATCTAATCTGGCTGCAATCTTTCGGAACTTTTCTGAATCCGACATGAAGAGATGCATATCGATGGTTGACGTCATGTAGCAACAAAAAAATTCTTGCGAGTGCTCGAGTGAAAAACACGCGTGGAACGTACGCTCATTGGTAGGAGTAACTCATACACATAACAATCGTAAGATATTCATTTAAAAAAAAATAACTCGGTACCTACTACGATGTATGTAGCAGCTTAACAATATTACTACAATAGTTTTGAATAAAAGCTATGCAAACAACCGAAATAGCCGGGATGACTAATAAGATCGTTATGTCCT
>Ga0310343_10001716_pt1 | contig 11344 bp, 6 predicted proteins | sample HC15DNA2025_MG_FD_203519 | JGI IMG/M metagenome (GOLD analysis project Ga0310343, IMG submission 203519) | Marine microbial communities from station ALOHA, North Pacific Subtropical Gyre - HC15-DNA-20-25_MG | ecosystem: Environmental > Aquatic > Marine > Oceanic | place: Pacific Ocean: North...
ATCAGCAGGGAGCCTCGTGCCATATAGCAGGGGAGTGCGACCCAATCTTGTTTCTTTCCCCTACTGTTGCAATAATTCCAATAGGGTAGTTGTGAAGTTAGGATGAGTGGCTCGAATGCACTCATGCCCTAGAATCACCCCCCCAACACGACTTGCCAATGCGATAGCAGTCATGGCCACGCGATGGTCGTTGTGTGTCTCAATTTCGGTTTCCGGGCGAACCAAGATCTGTCTGCCTGGTACTTCCATTGTGCCCGCAACTTTGGAATAGGCAGTCAACCCGAAGGATGAGAGAAGCTCCATCGTAGTCTTAACTCTGTGAGATTCCTTTCTGCCAACATGCCCAATTCCTGTTATTGTCCCTCCCTCACCTGTAGCAAGCAATGCTGCTGCGGGCGTAATCAGGTCGCTCGCATCAGACAAATCCAGGGTATCCACGTCATTATCGTGCAGTGATTGTATAGCATTTCCGAGTAGTTCAGATTGCATATGCTTGATTGTACCAAGATCGACATTATGCAGCCTCTCTAGGAGCATGATTATCGGAACTAAGCTTCTTTCTGGGGGAACATCTACCCTTTTTGGCAATACAATTTTCCATGGCTTGATGATTAGAGAATTTTCTGAAAACTCATTTTCTGATCCGGTTAGATTTGCAATTTTGTAACTCAGATTGAGGTATCCCCTGCTCACTGGCTTTCCGAGGATATTGACTGTCAATTCAGCTTTCATCGATGGGGCTGCCATTAGGAGTGCTGAGAGCGGCTGACTTCCCACAGACAAATCTAACTCGATGTCTCCGGAATTTGCAGGTCCAGATATTCGTAAAGAGCCGTCGTTCGAGCGTTTACAGACGCAACCTATCGCTGAGAGAGCATTGGAAAGAATATCAAATGGACGAGATCTAAGCGAGGAATCCCCTGTGATTGAGGTCTCCAGAGGAAGCGATGAACATAGCGACATCAGCATCCTTAGGCCGGTTCCTGAATTCCCTAGATCAAGACCTTCACTGGCATGCAAAGGGAATCCAACATCAGAAACACCCACGACTATTTTGCTGTCCATTGTTTCTATTTTTGCACCTAGCCTATTCAAGTTGGAGACGACATTCCTGACATCCTCTCCGATTTCACCTTGGTGGCAGATTTCCATTTCGCTTTGAGACTGCGATGCCAACATCAACCACCTTATGATATGGCTCTTTGAGGCGGGAAGAAGCCAAGCCCTGCCCTCAGCAATATTAGATTCGCGTACCTCTATCACGTTACGCTCACGGGGACGAGTCGATTGAACCCTCGCTTCTGATCCAGTCTCCGAAGTCACTCGACTCGTCCCAGGAATCAGCCCGCTCGTCAATGATGCTCATTTCCATGGTATCTTCCAGGGTCCCCGTCATTTTGACCAGGTTGTTTCTGTGCAACAATCTTGGACTCAATCCGGGCAGTAGTATGGAAATGGCCCTCGGTACCCTTCCAGGATACACCTCATTCACATGTCCAACTATGTTTGTGGTGCAGGTGTTGGTGATCGTATTGTACCATTCAGGTTCTTCGCTGAGTTTGTTGGTTCTTCTGAGATAAGATTCGAGCATCCGCCGCTCGTTACCAGGACCCAGAACGACAGCTTCGAAGAGATGGGTAACCGACTTCTTCCTGCATCTCGTCCTGACCCCTATAACATCCCTCTCCGTGGCCCAGACGTAGATTAACTCGTATTGGCGAAACAGCCCCTTGAGGGGGTGATAACGCTCTCCCTTCTCCCTTCGAACCTCGATGGAACAGGCGATCCTCTCGCCGTCTTCCGTCTCAAAACCCATTATAGTGTGTGCCATCTGCCTCTTTTTTGGATCAAAGTACTCTAGTACGAACCATATTTTCGACATCTTATCGAGGTTTATCTTGACATCAATCCACCTTTCATCGAAGTCTCGGGTGGTTCTCCAATGGAAGTCTCTGACGTTTCGAATGGTAACCACATCTCCATCGAATTCAGCAGTTGCCACCCTCTCATTGTCGTTGACCCAAGATCTGTCGTTCGATGGCCTGAGGCTTAGATGCCTCAGCGTTAGCCAAATCAGGAAAGATAATGCTAACACGCCCACAATCAACACAGGCCAACCAAAAGATGCAACCGACCAGCCTGTTGCATCGACTTCCATCAATACCTCAGGCCCCCGCTCAAACGGATGAACCCTCCCTTGATACGATGTGGCGCGGCAGGGGAGATTCGAACTCCCGAGGTGAGACACCACTGGATTAGCAATCCAGCGCAATGGCCAGGCTATGCGACTGCCGCAATGTTCCGGCGACCCAAGATTCGGGCTTAAGGCGAGCGGTTGGAATCATTCTTCCTCAGCATTGCTTTCAGATTCCTCATCATCTCCGTCGATGAGTTCAGCAGGAAGGCGTGCCACGAAGATAACCTCATCGATATGGGATTTCTTCTCCGAGTCTCTCAGCTCCATTATTCTGGTACCCTTGGTAACCTTGCCAAGAGTCTCCTTAGTCTGAGTCGCAGGCATGCGAATCATCATCCCCTTTTCTGTCAGCATGAATAATTGATCAGATAGATCTGGGATCTGCCTGACGCCGACAATCGAGTCTGCATCGGACAAGGCCATCGTGCGAACCCCCTTCGTGCCCCTGTTGGTTTTCCTGTAACCGTCCCTTTCCATCGCCGGCTCCCCTTCGTCATCAAATAGTGGTGCGCCATCCTCGCCGATTACTTGAATCATATTTCCAGAGCCCAATCGACTACGCTTTGCCATGCCGTACTTGGAAATCGTCAGCACACTCGTATCGAAGTCATCAGTCACAATCATTCCCACTACATTATCGCCGGATTGCAACTTCATTCCCGCCACGCCTTGACTGACTCTGCCCTGTACCCTGACTGTGTGGGTCATGTGGACCTCTCCCGTTGACGGATCTCCCCTTGTCTTGACTTCAGATGGCAAGAATCGACAAGCGTACCCGTAGGAAGATACCAGGACCACATGATCTGCTTCAGTAGCAGGTCTGACTTGGACCAGAGAGTCATTCTCTGTTGCAAATTTCAGGGCATACTTCCCATTTCTATTGATTTTTACATACTCTGAAAGATGGCTTCTCTTTATCCTCCCCTGGCTCGTGGCGAAGATGAGGTAGTGCCCCTCTGGATTCTCAATCAAATCTCTGTCCATGGGCAGTATAGAGATGACCTTCTCATCGTCTCTGAATCCTTCTAGCAAATTGCGTATGTGCGTACCTCTACCATATCTACTAGCAGAGGGCGTCTCCCATGCCCGTAGTCCGTAAACTCGGCCCTGATTGGTAAAAATTAGTAGCCTGTCCTTGGAGAAGCAGGTTACAATCGCAGCAGGAGCGTCTTCCTCCTTTGTGGTAACTCCCTTGAGCCCCTTCCCTCCTCGATTCTGTAGGCGGAATGCCTCAACAGGGAGATGTCGGATGTAATCCTCCTGGGTCAGTGAGATTACTATTGCCTTTTCCTCAATCAGATCCTCTCTGTCCATTGAAAGAGGCATAGGGTCAATCATGGATCTCCTTTCATCCCCGTGTTTCTCCATCATCTCATCTAATTCCCCGATTAGAATTTTGAGACGCCTGGTTCTGGATGCTATTATCTCTGTGAGGTCTTCAATTTTAATCTTCAAGTCCTCAAACTCGCTCTTGACCTTCTCCACATCTAGACGGCTGAGTTGGTAAAGACGTCGCTCTGCGATGGCCTTGGATTGAGGTTCTGTGAAATCAAACGGAGTAACTCCTGACATCTCTTCTTTACCCTGGAGCACTGCTTCAAATTGATCTCTGCTTGAACTGTTTCTGCCGACTTTGATCACATCGCTTATCCTATCCTGTGCTTTGACTAGGCCTTCTAGGATGTGTGCCCGAGCCTCAGCTTTTTCCAGCTCAAACTTGGCCCTCCTCTCGACAACGGATTCCCTGTGCTCCACATACGTATGCAGCATCAATGGGAGAGTAAGAAGGACAGGTCGTCCGTCCAATATCCCCATCATGTTGGCTGAGTAAGATTCCTGCAATCTGCTGGATTTGAAGAGTTGGTTTAGAACAGCATGAGGGTCGGCATTGTTCTTCACCTCAATCACTACGCGAATGCCTTCCTTGGAAGACTCATCTCGGATGTCCCTTATCCCAACCACAGTTCCCTTAGAAACCAAATCCGCAATGTGGACTAACATATCTGATTTCTTTACCTGATACGGTATCTCATGGACAACAATCCTCTTACCCCTAGAGTCATCATGAACATCGCATTTTGAGCGGACATGGAACCTACCTTTTCCGGTAGAGTACATGTCGTGAATGCCGTCCAATCCGTGAATCGTCGCGCCTGTTGGGAAATCTGGGCCCTTGACGTGCTCCATGTAATCCTCGATGGGTATGCTAGGCATTTTCGGATTTTCGACACCCTCTTCAAGTATTGCTCCAACATGCAATCTGATTGCTCCAGCAACTTCATTGATGTTGTGAGGAGGGATTCTTGTTGCCATCCCGACAGCAATACCGTCGCTTCCATTCAGGAGTAGATTGGGCAACCTTGCTGGTAGGACGGTAGGCTCCATGTCGGAATCATCGAAATTGGGCTGGAAATCCACGGTTTTCTTGTCTATATCTTCCAGCATGTGCCTGGAAATCTTGTCCAGCCTGCTCTCGGTGTACCTCATCGCCGCCGGAGGATCGCCATCTATGGATCCAAAGTTGCCCTGACCATCTACAAGCGGATATCTCAGTGAGAACTCTTGTGCCATCCTAACCATCGTGTCATAGATTGATTGATCGCCATGTGGGTGATATTTACCCATGACCTCACCGACTGAACGCGCAGACTTACTGTATTTCTTCTCAGAGGTATGCCCTCCCTCGTGCATGCCATACAGCACACGGCGGTGAACTGGTTTGAGACCATCTCTGACATCCGGCAAGGCTCTCCCAATGATGACGGACATTGCATAGTTGATGTATGACGTCTTCATCTCCTTATCCAGGGAATGGTTCAGAATGTTCTCGTTGCTGACCCGCAGGCCTGCATCCTCATTCTCCTCAGATGTCAAGATTGGTCACCTCCTTAGCATGCTTTTCGATGAACGCTCTACGATCCGGAACATCCTCTCCCATCAATATCTCGAATAGTCTGTCTGATTCCTCCGCGTCTTGGACTGTGACTTTCAGCATGGTTCGAGTCATCGGATTCATTGTGGTGTCCCAAAGTTGCTCGGGATTCATTTCACCGAGACCCTTGTACCTCTGAATACCGATCTTCGTGTTAGGGTTGCCACCCTGTAATTCCAACGTCACTTTGTCCCGTTCTTCATCAGAAAATACGTATCTGCTCACTCGACCCTTTGTCAATTGGTAAAGTGGCGGCTGAGCGATATATACGTGGCCATCAACTATTGCAGGCCTCATGAATCTCCACAGGAATGTCAGCATCAGCGTCCTGATGTGGGCGCCGTCAATGTCTGCGTCACACATTATGATTATCTTGGAATATCTTAGTTTCTCAGTGTCAAATGACCCCTCCTCTTCGCTATTGTTGCCGACTCCAGCCCCAAGGGCGCGAATCATGGTTTGAATTTCTTGATTTTGAAATACCTTTGCAGCATTGTGTTTTTGCCTCTCCACATTGAGAATCTTTCCACGCAAGGGGAGGATTGCCTGAATTCGACGATCCCGACCCGTCTTCGCTGAACCTCCTGCAGAATCGCCCTCCACCAGGTAAACCTCGCACTCACTCGGATCTCTGGATTGACAATCTGCAAGCTTCCCTGGAAGACCACCTCCCTCCAAAACCCCTTTCCTCCGAGTTAGATCTCGGGCTTTACGGGCTGCCTCTCTAGCTTTAGAGGCTAAAAGTGCCTTCTCAACTATCTGTTTTGCAACAGAGGGATTCTCTTCGAAGAACTCTCCTAGCTTGTCATAAACAATGGTCTGGACAATGCCAGTTACTTCGCTACTGACCAACTTGTCCTTTGTCTGAGAAGAGAAAGAGGGATCAGGATGCTTAACGCTGACCACTGCAGCCAGACCTTCCCTCACATCGTCCCCGGACAATGCATCCCCCTTCAGCAATTTTCTCTTCTTGGCGTATGAATTAACAGAGCTGGTGAGTGCAGTTCTCAGACCAGACATATGAGTGCCACCGTCTTTATTCCGTATGATGTTGGTATAACAGCGAATAGACTCGCTGAAGGCATCAGACCACTGCAGCGCCAGTTCGACCTCAACACTTCCTTTCTCGATTTCTTTTTCGCCCCTTATCTTGATGACTTCCGAATGCAGAGCCTCTCTTCTCTCATTGAGTTGACCCACATATTCTGAAAGCCCCCCTTCGTACAGATGTTCTGAGACGTGGGGTTCATCTCCCCGCTCATCCAAAATCGTCATCTTGAGCCCAGCATTTAGGAAAGCAGTTTCACTAACTCGAGTATCCACTTCTTCAAAATTAAAATCCACAACTTCAGTGAATATGGAAAGATCCGGCTTGAATGAAATTTTTGTTCCCGTGTCAGAGCATTCTCCTATCTCCTTTAACTTCTCAACTGGAACGCCGGCTTCGTATCTTTGGAAGTAAATCTTACCCTCTCTGTAGATGGTCATCTCCATCCATTCGGAAACGGCGTTGACCGCAGAAACACCGACCCCATGGAGTCCCCCTGAGACTTTGTAGGAGCTGTTGTCGAATTTCCCACCAGCATGCAATTTGGTCATAATGACCTCGGCAGCCGATATCCCATATTCCTCATGAGTGTCGACGGGGATGCCTCTCCCGAAGTCCCTCACAGAAAGCGAACCATTCTCGTGCATGGTTATCTCTATAGAAGCCGTGTGACCGGCAAGATGTTCGTCCACTGAGTTGTCGACTACCTCCCAGATGCAGTGATGTAGGGCTGAACCATCGTGGGGGTCACCGAGGTACATCCCTGGCCTTTTTCTAACTGCTTCAAGTCCTTCTAGGACCTGGATATTCGACGCATCATAGGTCTCTTCCATGAAATATTCCCACCTTGCGAAGGTTCCCTACGGGAACCTTCGATTACTAACGTTAAAAGTCCACGTCGGCAGTATATGAAACATCCCTTCATAATCCCTGAATTCCACTGATTAAGGCCATATTTGAGTCACCTCGAATCTTTACCAGGGCAGTCACGATTATACACACTAATTCAATCCCCGACTTGTGGACACGCCGAAGATATGCGCAACGCTAACTGGAACGACGGTTGAGGAAATGCTCGCAGATGCTTCCTTGGCCACTGTTGCGGGAGCTGATATGGTGGAAGCACGACTTGACATGCTCTACATGGAGGAAACTCCAGTACCCTCGGATTCTAGTAGTGATGACCAGAATTCAAGATTCAGAAACCAAGATACCATATTGACTCCTAGAACTAATCCGGACATCAATATCGATGAAGCGCTCTCTCTATTAGAAGCAGGGATAGAATTGCCAGTAGTGTTGACTTGTAGGCCCAAGCGGCAGGGCGGATATTTTCCAGGCACTGAAGAGGAGCGATGTGCAATTTTGAGAAAGGCCATTGAATCCGGAGTCTCTTGGGTCGATCTTGAGACAGACATAGAACCCGATGCTCGCAGAAATTTGATCAAATTAGCAGGTAAGAAAACCAGCATAATTGCCTCGGTCCACTTCGATAGGGCCCCTGACAACTCCGATGAGGTCATTGAAAAAGTTAGGGATATGGCGAGCCATGGTGATTTGGTCAAGGCTTGCTATGCAACATCAGGAAAACGCTCAGCTCTGAAGTTGTTTGAGGCTGCATGGGAGCTCAAGGGAGAAGATTTCGACTACACAATCATGGGGCTTGGAGAATCGGGCGATTGGACAAGAATACACGCACCGGCTGTTGGCATATCCATGGTTTACACAACGAGTGAAGTAGGCCCAAAATTGACTTCTTCAGGGAGAATAAACACAGTCGAACTCACGGGCGCGTGGGAGATGCTCGGCTACTCTTGAGTAATTACGTCCGTTACATCCTCTCGAGACCACTCGCCCCCTGTGTCTCCTTCAACAAGAGGCATAGATCTGCTGTAATCTTCCTTCGATGTATTGTCACTCTCCCATCCGTGGAATCTCGAATGAAGAACCGCAGGAACGATGATCAAGAGAATTGGAGGCAAGCATACCAACGCATATGCCGTAATAGCTGGAAGCATCATGCGCTCCTCTACCTCGACTGTCACCTCTGCGATTAGTCCCATGCCTTCATGGGGCTGATTATCCGATCTAGAAGAGTTCCAATTGTCAAGAACCAGGTACATATTCGCGTCAGGCGTCGGCCCCCACCAGTTGATGTAGGCCGTTTGTTCCGAATCTATCGAGGTAGTGAATTCAATCTGTTGAACACGCTCATATGCGTGAACATCCCTAAATGGCAGCCATGTTGCCATATCCCTCCATTCCAAAGGAATCTGCTCCAATGTTTCTCCCATTCCTTCAAATCTCGTTTCGTAGTCAATCCTGTATATCTCGAAATCAGTATCTGCAAGCAAATAGACATCTCCGATAGGTGGCGATCCATCCGAAATTTCTGTCGGGTCCAGGTAATATGTTACGCAGAATCGATATCTGTACCCTTTGATTAGCTCCATTCTTAGAGCCATTGCATCATCACTTGGGACAAAGATTTCAGCATAGACATCTTCAGTCAGGGGATTAAGATCGAACTCTCCGAAATCATAACCACGATCTTCGTCGAATGAATCATCAAATATGCCGTAGCCCCCCGCATCGACGATGTCGACTTGAGTCGCATTAGCACCTTGATCTGGTGGTACAGAGCATGATGACTGCTGCCCACTTGCCCCGTTGATGGGAACAAGCCCCATGAAAAGAAGAATGAGTATTGTTGAAGCTGCGTATGCCTTCATGATCTCACCTTCTGGAGCGTACCGGACGTATGTACCCTGACTCCTCATCCCTTCGATCCTCTATGGTCAGATACTTCGGCTGTGGCGGTGCTATGTGTTGATCCATTCCCTGAAGACCGCCCTCACGCTTCACCTCTGGCACGCCAAAAGTCTGATCAAACTCCTCAGCTTCAATTTCTTCATCGTCTTTTTGCCTTAATATCATCCACCAAAGAACTGCAAGTAACGATACAAGTGCAATAAGCCCAATGTTTTCATTCGAGGGGCGGAAGTCCTCAAGGGTTAATTCTCCAAGTGACTTTGGGGTATCAGACTGCTGATCAGTATACACAGTTACAATGAAAACTCTCTCAACGCAAATGTCTACTCCATCACATACCCTCAGGAGGACCTGACGCTCACCAACTTCAGACCATGAAGCATCGGACCAATCGAAATCATTGGTAGGGTCCCCGTCCCCGTCCTCGTCAATCAGGATATCAGTGTCCCAGAATGTCTCAAGCTCCCCCGACAGTAGCCATTGCCTGTCATTTGAAACAACCCCATCACCATCGCTATCAACAAAGGCGTCTTTGTCTAGCCATGCCACGATTCCAGACTCAAGATCAGGATCGAAGAATGTCGCAGATATCTCTACGGAGTCGCCGACCGTTATCTGATCAGTACTAACTATACTCTGAGCAGGAATCACGGGAGCCTCAGACACGGTTACTAGAATCGTGGTGCTTTGAACATCTCCGGTGAGGAATCCATCTCTTACGGTCAGAGTTATTGTGTAATCCCCTGGTTGGGACCAAGAGTGCCATGCAGTTGCGCCCTCTTGAATCGGACTTCCATCTCCGAAATCCCAATACCAATTAATGATGCCAGTCCAATTAGGAGATTCAGGGTCAGTGGATGTGCCATTCTCGAACTCTGCGTCTCCATCTTTGCTATTTCCCCCATCCATAAAAAGAGGCTGCTCCGGCGCCAAAAAGATGCCATCAGTGGTTGTGTGCGGAACCATCCAAATTATTGTGGGATCGTCTGAGACAACTGGTTGTAGTATTGGATCATCACCATCCGTTGGTATTCTAGCCTCTATTCGTGGTATGGGTTGGGGATTTGATATTTCTATCGTGTACGTTTTAACCCCCGACTCTTCTCCAAGGTTATCGATTACAACTAGTGACACTGAATAGGTGCCTGGTTCTTCGAAGGTGTAGAAGACCGTCGAAATATTTTCAATCGTCTCTCCATCTACATTCCACCTGAAGGAAAGATCCGCTGCAAGTCCATCCGGATCATAGCTGGATGTCGCATCGAAGATGTATTCTTGTCCAGATTCTCCGTCTAACGGCCTACTCAACACAGCCAAGGGACGTTGATTGAGGATTAGAACTTCGAACGTATGGGCCGTCCTGTTTCCATCATTGTCTTCAACCTCCAAAGTTACATTCCTCATGCCTGGGGTCTTCCACGCAACTTTTGGATTTGAGAGGTCCGAACTCGTCTGGGTAAAGTCTGAACCTAGCGATAGAGATGATCCGCCTAAGTTTACTCCATCGCCTTCTATGCCGGTTTCAAACGACCATGACCATGAGGTAATTACCCCGTCCAGATCCTCGAAAACATCTGGAAGAATCATCGGAGTTAGCGTGAATGTCTGCAAAGGCTGATCGAGGATCACCGATGGTGCTCGATTGAGAATTGTGACGAGGTAATCCTCTCTTACTCTGTGGATTCCATCATCTACAGTAAGCCCCAGAGTGTACACAGTACCGTCCGAATCTCCGTCATTCCAAGCATGGCTTGTTTCAGTCAGCCCTAATCCAGACTCTACCTGACCATCGCCCCAGTCCCATTCAAACCAAAGAAGGTCAAGAGGTACGTTGTCCTCTGTCTGCCGAGATGAGAACGCAACTCTTTGCCCTGTAAGTAGAGTGATTCCTTCTCCGATTGACAATCCCTCTATCGAAATCTCAGGCTGAGGATCGGAAGAATCATTCACAAATATCTCCCACGTGACAATATCTGAATTCCCCTGTCCTTGGTCGCTAACAAGAAGTGTAACTGTGTAGTTTCCATTTTCCGTGTAGGAATGATAGGGATTCTTCAGGGTTGAAGACGTCCCGTCGCCAAAATCCCAAGCGTATGCCGAGGGGGGTTCTATGTTTGAATAAGTATCATTTTGAAGGCCTATTCCCCACTCGTCAGACCCCGAGCCGAAGAATGCAATTTGTAGCCAAGGCTGTGTGTCGACTGTAGATGATGACCCAGATGCCGTAGGCATCATATTCGAGAGACCCTCTTGATATCCTATTGCTTGGTCCACTTCAGCCCCTTCCCCATTGATCAGGCTTAGTCTGAATGTCCAGTCGCCATCCGAAGGGGGCGTAAACCAGAATCGCCCCTCTACTGGATTGCTGTTCCCGACAATCATCTTGTTTGTGGAA
>Ga0310343_10001718_pt1 | contig 11339 bp, 2 predicted proteins | sample HC15DNA2025_MG_FD_203519 | JGI IMG/M metagenome (GOLD analysis project Ga0310343, IMG submission 203519) | Marine microbial communities from station ALOHA, North Pacific Subtropical Gyre - HC15-DNA-20-25_MG | ecosystem: Environmental > Aquatic > Marine > Oceanic | place: Pacific Ocean: North...
GCTACAGAGTAAGGGGAGGAAGCCCCACCAACCGCATTGTAAGGACCAGTGACCGCATCGGCACTCTTAAGAGTTCCCGAGTATTCGATCACAACTTGTCCGTCTTGCAGAGAAACACCGGCAATGCTTCCGCCGCCGCCGCCACCACCACCTCCGGCGATGGGTTCGGTGAATCCTCCACCAATGAGGATTTCAACAGCATTGATAGGAGCACGCGCAGGTGATCCTGTCGTAGGCTGACCTTGCAAGGTGAAGGAACTACCAGAAACTCCCTTGAATACAATGAAGTTACCTTCTGAACCTTCTACCCAGGTACCATCGAAACCATCAGCATCAACATGAGCAATGGTTGCAGAAGCCCCTGGCGCAATGGCACCTGATGCCAGAGCTTGGATTTCATCTTCGGTGAGGATGCGATCCCATATAGCGACATCATCGATGTCACCATTCCAGGTGCGGTTACCCGTGTCAGGATTGTTACCAATGAACACATTCTTGTTGTTCTCGCCCAGTTCTGGCACAGATTCATTTTCTGTGTAGATTTCTCCGTCAATGTAGAGGCGTGTTCCATAATCCAATCCCTCTGCATCGGAGAGAGCAACCATGTGATGCCACTCGTCAAAAGTGACGTCGTCGCCAGCAGGTCCTTCACCCGTACCACCCGCATGAGCAAAACCACTCTCACCACCTCGACGGTGAACACGCCAGCGATTCCCTTCACCCTTGGCAACTAGAGCCTGCCAACCCTTGTCGAATCCACCGATACGGAACCAGGCTGAAACTGCCATGCTACCACCTTCGAAGCTCAGTGCAGTGTTGTCACCACCTGTGATTTCCACGAACTGATCCACACCATCCAATGCCAATGCAGAACCGAAGCCAACGTTAGGACCACTTGTGAAATTAATCACATCAGTACCTCGTTCTTCACCATGGAAGACACCGACCGAATCGTTGAAATCTTGATCATTGAAGTTCCAATAAGCCACCATGCCATTGGACAAACCAGGATCAACAGAACCTCCACCGGATCCAGCAACCGTATAATCACCTCCGCGACCAATCACACCACCCTTGGTGTAGACAATTACATCATAGGTCACATCATCGGGTAGACCTTGTACCGTCACAGTGTTGGGATCCTCACCATTGGTATCAATGTATCCAGTCATCAGAGCAGCATCCTCTCCGTCAGCACTGTTATTTTCCTCACCCCGACCACGGCTGGCCCAGGTATTAGGAGATTCCCATGTAACGGATATTTCGGTGTTTCCAACACTACCACCCGCGTCCGCACTCAGGTACATTGCATTACCAGAAGCACCTTCGACATTGTTCCAGAACTGAGTTCCTAACACACCAGCAGCACCACTAACAGTTCCGTTGGCTTCCTCAGATGCGAAGTTGATTCCAATCGTGTTCCCCGCAACCAGTGGTGTAGGAGGCACATAATCGGTAACAGTAACAGTGGCTGCATCACTATCCTTGCTCAGGCCGAGAACCGTGATGGAACAGTGATAGGAGCCTGCGTCACCTTTTTGAGCGTTACGAAGAGTCATGCTGGATTTGTTAGCACCTGGAATAATCGCACCGTCTTTGTACCACTGATACAAGACTGTATCGAAGTAAGGAGAACCACCGTCAACATCCACTGAAAGCGGGATATTAGCATTTTCAGGAGCACTGATATCCGCAGGCTGAGCATTGATAGTGATGTAAGCACCTGTAGGGTCACCCATTCCACCACCGATGGCGGCACCAGTAATAGGCTCCAACTCATCGGCAGGAGTGTCATCTCCTTCTTTGCGCCAAGCGACTTGGAACCAGTCACCACCGCCACCTTCCTTGACGACCATGGCAAAACCGTATGCTTTCCCAGCTGTCAGAGGAATGGGCACTGGGGTTGTTGCATCATCCAAACCAGGCTCATAAAACCCATCGCAGCAATCCACTTCGAATGCAATTGGCCACTCCTGAGTGACATCAGGCACCTCAGCACCACTCTCATTAAGGAAGAACTCAGAAGCGTCATCACTTCGAACGAAAAAGTGGTAATCTCCAGATTCAGGAGGGGTGAGCGTCCCCGTCACATAACCACCATAGTTATCACCGATACCACCTGGAGTGAAATCCAAACCATTGATGTATTTGGATGAAGAAGGATTGTCAGGGAAATTAGGATCATCAAAAATCAATATCTGGGAGTCGGTACCTCCAATATCACCGTAGATGTTCATCTTGAGGAAGTTGGCAATTTCAACTTCGCCAATGGTTTTGGCTGTCACAGGACCTGCGGCATTTGCTGACAAGTCACCGGCAATGCTCATAGTGTAAACTTTGTAGCTGTAGCTGCTGTTGGGCTGCACATCAAAGTCACGGAAGGATGTACCAGTCACCTGCCCCTGAAGCTGCACTCCATCTCGCTCCACTTTGTAGGCGACGCGGTCATCAGTAGCAGGAGCGGTCCATGAGATATCTACGAACCCAGCACCTTGAAGCCCAACTTCCAAATTAGAAGGAGCAGGGGCCGCACCACCGCCTGAAACGGCCTTGGTAGTGAGCGTCAAGTTATCGAAGTGAGTATGCTCATTTGCACCACCCGTGCGTCCAGCAAGAATCAGTCGGCTCTTAGTAGGGAAGTAATCCGTCTGAAAGTTATCGAGCACTTTGTTTCCTTTGAAGGAAACCGACAACTGAGCGTCATCGTTGACTTCGACCGAAAACGGCTGCCAGCAAAGTTCTGCCCATGATTCGGGGTCGCGAGGTAGGCCTCCATCATCCCAATACTGTTGATTGCGTGGCCCTGTTTGAAGGCTGGTGATGTCCTCACATTCACCATGACGGGTTGGCAAGCTAACACGAGTCACTGTCACATTGTCCACACGCACAATGATCCCTTCAATATCCCCACCATCTGGTAGCGTGTTGCCACTCCAAGTGTCAAAGCTAACCGCCACACCAGTAGTAGATCCACCTTCAGCGATACCACCGGCAAAGTTGCCTTGCCCGCTGATGGAACCATTGCTATTCAGATCTTCAACAACAGGATCGCTTCCGTTGTCGCGAGCGAGACTGACACTGAAACCATCTGCTGCACGTTCGCCAGTACTATTACCGATGCGCACGTCACCCTCTAACTTAAAGGATGTAACGATCTCGTTATCGGCATCAATACTTGGGAATGCGACGAAACCTGTTTGGCCCCCTTCAGGGTAAGTTACCGCGAGGAATCCGCCAGGGTTTCCTCCGCTTTCAACCCAAATTTCGTCATTGTTGCCTGACAGCACAATGCCATCACCATCGGGGTCACTGGAAAAATCCCAAGTGACTTGACCTGCATTTGCATAAGATCCAATGCCAATCGAGGCAGCGGAGACCATGGCGAACGTCTTTAAACTTTTACCAAGGTTAGTATTTTTTCGTTTGATCATAACGTTATTAGTAGAAGGGCCACTATGGATGGATATCAAAATCTCCATGCGCAACTCTTACAATTTTTCATACGATTTACTTTTTGTCTAAACGGAGGCATATCCAATGACCCCAAGATCAAACCGCCGCACCAGCGTCACCACACACGGTAATTACTAAGGTGCGCTGATACGAACGATTCCGCCGATCTTTGCATATCACCCAGCATTCGCTGAGATTAATTTTAGGTCTGGATAGACCACACCCCTGCTTACAGAACGACCTCACGAGAGGTTGAAAGACGGGAGCGCCTTTAGTTCATCGTTTTTGATGGTATTTTGAAAGCACTTTTTTCTTATTTCACGCATATTCCAGCCATGATTAATTACTTAATCTCCTTTGTTTTAAGTAGTTACATAAACATTTTGATTAGCAAAATTAGAGAATCTACTTGGTAGGAGGTTGATCAAACGAGCATCCAAACGTATGGATTCACCACACAAAAGAACCGAATGACATCACTGAAGATGCCACTCGCTTTGATGAAAACAATTATTCTGCGAATCGTTTTATTCGGCGATGTAAAACGCAGCCGCTTTCACAGGGGCCACCGAGAAAGGCGAGTTTGCGCCTGCCACAGCACTGTAAAGCCCCATCACGCTAGTCGAACTCTTAAGCGTCCCAGTGTATTCGATCACGACACTGCCATCGGCCAGGGCCACCGAGGAGATCGCACCGTCGCCATCTGCTGCTGGAGCGGTATTGAAGTCCCAAAAAGCAATCAGGCCATCGAGGCTACCGGCAGAGGTTCCGGAGGCGATTTTCTTCAGATCCGATTCGGTAAGAGCGCGATCATAGATAGCAAAATCATCGAAGACAGAACGATCATAATTGGCGCCGCCACGCTCGGAACCCACCCAGATATCCATGACATCTGCAGAAAGAGGGGCCGCATCAAAACTTTCCAGGAAGAGATTTCCATCAATGCGAACTTCCTTCAGATCCACGTCTTTGGAAAAAGACCACAAGTGCCACTCATCCCAGAAGGTATCTTCATAGAATTCATAGCCAGCGACGTCTCCGTTGACACGCTGAGTGTCGACCGCGCAACAACCCTGGGTATCAAAATACACATTGTTGTTGCTCCATGGGGTATGGGCCTGGAAACCACGATTGCCAGCTCCAGCGGATTCACTGGTAATCCATACCGAGGAGCTATTTCCGATCACACTCTTTTTGGCCCAGAAAACTATCGTCAACACATCTTTGGCGAAGGCATCGTTGAGGAAACCCGCCCCATCAACCACCATCGTACCGGCGGTGCCCGTTAGATCCAGCCCCAAGTCGCCAGCTTGACCGCTGGCGCCTCCACCGTCCACGGTCCACTTGGCATCACCAAGAACTAGACCCCCATAACCAGAAACCGAATCAGAGGCAATGCCCGCATAGGTTCTGACGTTGAAGCTCCAGGTGACGTCACGGATAGAACCACCGGCAATGTAGCTCAAACCGACGGTCACTTCCTCGCCAGAGGACCACATGGCTCCACCACGGTCCACTTCAACAGTGGTCACACCGCCACTCTTGCTGACCGACGCTTCCACAGCCTGGCCTCCGAGAGTGACTTGAACAGAATCGGTATCCACCGAGACATTCCCGTCGGCAATGGTCAACGAGATATTTTCATTCGGGAACGCTACCCCACCGGACGCGGGTGACACCGAAGTCACCGAAGTCGCTAGCTCAGGCTTCACAGCAAAAGTTGCCAGACCGCCATTTCCGGTATCATTCAACAGCGCCTTGTTCGGCGTAATGGTGAACCATTCGAGACTGGCATCACCACCGCCTTGATACCAGATGCTGCGCAATGGATAATCCCCAGCTTGAGGGAATAATACTCTGAAGGAAGTGGTGGAGGCACCGCGCCCACCATTGAATCCACCTAAATATACGGAGTCGGCAGCGTCATTGCCTGCGATAGTCTTGAAGCCATCATCGGAGTTGAAACCAAAGGTATAAAGACCCGCCTTAGGCACACGCACCACGGTGTGGATTTCACCCGTGATATTGTCAGTGCCACCTTCCGGCCTTGGAATGCCAGGAATGAAATCATCGAAGACATCCTGGCTGGAGCCATCACCCAAATCGCGGAATTCACCTTGTGCATTACCATCCTGATCAAAGTTTATCAAATCAACTGTCCAGACATAGTCATCGGATCCCCAATCATCGGCAATGTTTTCACCGCCGACCTCACCAGCCAAGTGCTGTTCACGCAGAGCCGGGTCATTGTCCAAAACTTCGGCAGACTGCACGGTCCGGAAAAGGAAACCTTTTTTGGAACTGTCAACATTACTGATCGCCAAGGAAGAAGCAACCGTTGCATAGCCTGAAACGGACAAAGTGCTTGTAGCTGCCATCTCGGTACCAGCGGAATCCTCCCAGACCACTTCCACCTCATGCTCACTACCAGAAGCCAGAAAACCACTGGTGATCACATGAGTTGCGGTGTTGATGCCAGATGACTGTGAGACGGTCACTTCAACAAGCTTTCCATCCAGTTTCACGGTTATGGAGTTGACATCCACCGTAGTGGCACCAACCCCTTCACCGTCCTTGAGCGTTACTGTAACAGAGGCTGCATCACCCGTAACGCCCTTGAGGAAAGTACCAGAAAGGGAGTCACGATCAAAGGTGGAAAGAAAGGATCCTGGGATGGGTTCCATACCATCCTCAAACCACATCTCGTTGCTATGGGCCACAGCCAGATTGTCACCGCCACCGCCTTCTACTGATCGAGCCATGATGGCATAAGCTTTACCTTTTTGGAGCTGGATGCCCTTGGACCAGTTTTCGAGACGTTCGACGTTGGTTCCTTCATCGACATAAGAACGTCGATCTTCGGTACCAAAGTTGCGCACGCCATTCCAGGTGGGCTCATTGGCGATCTTTTCCAGATTGTCGAAACTATCGTCGGTAGAAAGCCACAGTTCACTTGGATCACCAGAGGCAACAGCAAAGAAATGTTCCCCTGTCCGATCGGGATGGTAGTAACCTCTGATTTCCCATGCATAATTGTCCGCTACATTACCAGGAGGCGCATCGGTAGAATCCTCATCGCGCCCGGTTGGGCCGGTCGGCCATTCAAGATGCATGGGGTAGTAAACAGCATCCGGTGAATTCGGATAACCGGCATGATCGGTCAAACGGCTGATGGCATCGGCGTCATCAAAATAATACTCCCGTACCGTGATACGTCCCTGCGCTATAGAGGGCGCAGCCGCTTGGGCTGAAGTCCATGCAACAAAGGCCCCAATCAATGTTATCAGGGGCTTGGTATGGTTTAGTTTTTTCAAACTTTTTACACTGTTTGCTGGCATGGAATGCCCCATTAAACATTGATATGATCGACCCAATCATGCTGCCAGGCTTACCCACACACGGTATTTGAATGGCACCTTGCGATCATAGCTTTACCAATCGGTGTTGTTCCCTAGGAGATGCAGCTCCTCCTAAAGGACAAGAACGGATCAGGCGTTACCGCCTGATCCGTTCTTTTTTGGGATATTATTGTCTATTAGTCAGCAATGTAAAACTCAGCAGCCTGGGTTGGTGCTACCGTGTAAGGCGAACTAGCGCCAGCTACTTCACTGTAGGTGCCTGTGACACTGGAAGCACTCTTGAGCGTCCCGGTGTATTCGATCACCACACTGCCATCAGACAGCACAACGGAACTAATGCTTCCGGACCCACCACCGCCACCAGGCACTTCCACTCCACCGCCGATGACCACCTCGATGGCGTTGATGGGGGCACGCGGGGCTGATGTTCCGTGAGTCGGTTGGGATTGCAATGTGAAGGAACTCCCTGAGATTTCCTTGAACACTAAGTAGTCACCGAGTTCACCGTAGACGAAATCACCATCGAATGCCACGGTGTCGGTGTGGGGGAAAGTCTGGTCTCCAATGGTGTAATCCCCTCCCTTATCATTGACGCCGCCCTTGATGTAAACAATTACATCATAAGAGAGTTCCGTATTGATTCCAGACACCGTCACCGATATTGGATCCTCCGCGTTGGTATCAATGTATCCGGTCATGAGATTCTTGTCGTTGCCTGAGGCAGTGTTGTTCTCTTCACCCCGACCGGTACTCGACCATGTATTGGGAGAAGACCAGGAAACACTGATGCCACTGGCTGCTGAAGCTCCATTGATCTGAATATCCAACTCTTCAGCACTGCCTTCAGCACCCTCGACATTGTTCCAAACAGTCGTCCCACGGATGCCAGCTGCACCGTCTACAACGGATCCCGCTCCATCGGGCTCATCTGAAGCAAAATTAATCCCCAAGACGAAGGGTTCAGGAGGCGCCAAGGTACCACCCTCAAGCCCAGCAATGTAGTGCTCGCGCACACGCTCAGCAGGAATGGCCTTGTCAAAGATAGCTACCTCATCCAGAAAACCTTCAAAGGCGTTACCGGTGGCATCGTAAACACCTCCACCTCCAATGTGCACATTAAAGTCAGAGGCACCGTAATTAGCGGTAGCGTTACCCGAGCTATTTATTAGCTCACCATCGAAGTAATTGTGGATCTGCTGTCCGTCCGCAATGGTCGCAATGTGATGCCATTCATCATCCGAAAACTCGTAAGTCGTATTGAGCGATCCACCACCTGGAGTCCAAATCTGAATAGTGGTTCCGTTGATAAACCCGTATTCTACCGCATCATTCTGCCCCACAATGCCCACGCGGTTCCACCCTTCACCCTCTCGGTTGGTCGGCTTGACCCAGTATTCAAGGGTAAAAGCGCTCAACTCGTTGAGCCACTGCCCCTGGGTTTCGATCCAGAACTGATCCAAATCACCGTTAAAGGCGGCTGCATGATTTTCATTCCCAAAGCCAAGAAGCCCATCCCCTGGACGAGGCCCAGCACCGCTATTGGCTTCCACCTCAATGGAATCGGCCTCTCCATTACCGGACATCCACAGACCATCGGCCTGCTCACCCAGGGTCCCGAAGTTTTTGGCTACCATGCCGGAGGTTTCCTCAAAGCGGTAGTAGGCAATCGGACCATCAGACTGAATGACTTCACCGTAGGTCACGATGCGCACCTTGAAGGTCACCGATGAGCTTCCAATAGCATTTCCATAAAGATCCTGCACATTTTGCACGGTGAGTGTGTAGGTAGCATCAGGCGTCATGTCAGAGGTATCCAGCACCACCGATGAACCACTGACCACTCCACCGCTGACCGAAACACCGTCGGAGAGAGCATAATTCCCAGCCACCGCACCAGAAGTCGCATCCAGGCCTTCATTAAATTTCACCAATAGCTTGTTGGTGGATTTGGCGGCGACGCTCACCACCTCAGCGGGAACCGTGTCTTTAATCACGCTCAAAATCGCAGTATCACTAGTCATAGAGAGGGTGGGCACTGTCAACAAAACGCGATATTGGATGCCACTTTCAGCAAGCGTTAAAACGGGAGTTTCCAAAGTATCCTCAGTGGCACCTGGAATATCAGTAAAGTCGGAGGATCCGGCACTGGCCTGCTGCCATTGATAAGCGACGAATTCACCGTAAGCCGAAGTACCGCTGGCTGTGATGGATAAGATATGTGAAAGACCTTCACTCACATCCTGGCTGGAAGGATGCTGTTTGATGGTGATCGCTGCACCGTTAGGATCGAGGTAGGTTCCGATCAAAGCCCCAGTCAAAGTAGGCGCATCTCCATCTTGAGGGTCAGGATCGGAGGTGCGAATCACTGTAGCTGCAACGCTATCCCCGCCGCCACCTTCCGTGTGAATAGATTCCAAATAGTAGCGATTACCCGCATCCAATTTAATGTCATAAGTGGGCCATTCACTCTCCCAAAACAAGTCCGATCGCTTGTCATCCACATTGCTCCCACCCCCTACAGAAACCCAAGATCGGGCGTTAGACCAGCCAGTTTCCTGAGCAATCAAAAGTTTGTTTGTAGGGTCATCGTCTGTGCTGAGGTAAAGATTTGAAGGGTCATCACTATTGGTAAAGAAAATATAATTACCATCTGCTGGTGGAACAAAGTATCCCACAAGTTGGTTTCCGTAGTTCCCCCCGCTTTCGTTTGATCCTCCTGGGCCATACTCCCAATAGGGCTCCAGTGTTACAGATGTAGGATTATCAGGGAATCGCGGATCATTTTGGAGGGTTTCAAGATTAGGTGTCTCATCAAATTGCCAGAACTTGTGTAGGACCACTCCCTCTTGCCAAATAAAGGAGCTGAACTCTATGGTTGAACCAGCCTCGATAGCATTACCAGACAAGTCCTGCACATTGTTCACGGTGACGGTATATTCTGTCCCCACTGACTGCTGAGAGGTCTGAAGAATGACGGTATTGTCATTGGGAGCAGCTTCAACATTAGCTCCACTGATAGTGAGTCCACCGGAGAGTTTATAATTCGAAGCATTACCACCGGTAGCAGAATCGACAGCTTCTGAGAAGATAACTTTAACTTCATTAAAGGAATCTGAGCCCGTAGCCAGCGTTATAGAAGGAGCGGCCCCATAACTAGATATGGAAACCATGATAGCCCCAAACAAAAAAAGGATACACTTGTTTTTCTTGAGCATTTTCATTTGGTTTTGATTGATATTGATACCAACTAAAACTAAGTGCATCCGGATGTTGGCACTCCAGTTCAAAAGAAATGGTCAGCTCATCGAATGCGCTTAGAAAAAGACGGCAGTGAGAATAGAAATAGAATGGTGAAAAAGTCTCATTAATCGAGCTTTTTTTGTTTTTAAAGTAACCGGGTATGGTCGAAAAACGTTGACAGTATTTTGACATTGCCGGGAATAACTAAGCCCAATGCATGCACTCGCGCCTTCATTTCGCAGAAACCAACATGGGAAATACGACGCTAGTAGGACCAGTTATTCGATAATTGTCACGGAATCAACACCTTCCCCGATATGATGTGATCTCCATTCTCCTCCTGGCCAGAGGATTTGATATTCAACATCAGCGGAAATCATGGGCAATATCAGCAAAGGGTCGTTCTGAGTTTGCCAGCCCGATCCTCCACCTGGCATAGTCCTAGCGAAAAGAACTCTCCCCGCATCATCTAGCATTCTCAACTGACACCCAACACCAAAAGGGTTGTTACCCTTACCTTGAATCCTAACGCTCAGACCCGCAGCTTGTGGATGCTGATTAAAAAACAAACGCGTCTGGCCTCCCGCTTGAGTGGCCACAATATCCATGCGGTGATCTCCGTTAAAATCTCCAAGCCCAATCGATTGGAAACCTGCGTCAAAGGGCAACCCGCAGGAATCAGGACTCATTTTGCGAAAAGTGCCATCAGATTCCCCACGAAGCAGTAACAATCCTCCCAACTGAAAAGAGAAATTCCCAACAGAGGAAATCATTCCAATCTGGCCTACAATCAGATCGACCTGACCATCTCCATTAAAATCTGCCGCTTGAACCCCCGAGATTGGGGCTTGCTGAACGGGAAGCGGTAGAGGCTCACCATCGAATTTTCCTTCACCATTGTTGTAAAGAATCATGGACTCAAGAGTATCGACTTCCATGACAGACCAACCTTCAGGATCAGGCTCCAACAATGCCTCAATACTCATTTTCTTGTAAGATTCATGTGTCATGAGTTCACTTCGCATCGAGGGCATCCACGAGACCATTTTATCACGCGGCAAAGCAGGGCCTTGCCTGCCATCGGCATGATAGACCGTTTCAATAACAACATACCTGCCATTTTTAAGAGGATCTCCAAAATACCATCGGAGGGGTTTTTCGCGTGAAGCATGCCACCGGGTATTGGCCCCCAAGTTGCCGGCTAGCAGATCCAGGTGACCATTCCCGTCCAAGTCGGCGGCCACCAGTGAGGTCCACAGGCCTCTCCAACGATCCAAACCCCATTGG